>CEUT01027226.1_pt1 | contig 38165 bp, 44 predicted proteins | sample 531401 | NCBI WGS metagenome assembly CEUT01 (sample SAMEA2622821, study PRJEB7988) | marine metagenome | biome: marine biome (ENVO:00000447); feature: surface water layer (ENVO:00002042); material: "saline water (ENVO:00002010), including plankton (ENVO:xxxxxxxx)" | depth 5 m | reverse complement strand
CTGGTTTGGGACCAGAGGGTCGTAGGTTCAAATCCTACCATCCCGACTCTCACTTTGAAGAAAAGGAAAAGAAATGAAAGAATTTGCAGTAAGAATTACGTGTCTTTTCGCTGGCATACTTGTTGTTGCCGGCATTATTGTCATGCCTTACATAGTGAGAGACGGACAGCGAACGGCTAGGTGGTGGAATTGGTAGACACAGGAGACTTAAAATCTCCCGACTTCGGTCGTGCGGGTTCGAGTCCCGCCCTGGCTACTTTTTTTCTTGACAAAGTGATAAAATTTTGATATACTGTAAGTATAGAAAATGAGGATTTGCCCTAGTAGCTCAGTGGATAGAGCATCGGACTTCTAATCCGCAGGTCGTAGGTTCGACTCCTACCTGGGGCGCAACTTTTAACTGGAGTGTGACATGGATTTTATTGGTGGAGTAATTACAATCGCGGTCGGCCTTTGGGTTGGCCAATGCCTTATTGACTGGTGGAGGAAAACAAAATAATGCTGGTGGAAACTTACATGGGGAACTTCATTGAAGTTCAACGCCGAGATCTCGAACGAGCTACCAGAATCGAACTTATTGATTATCTGGAAGCACGCGGCAGCGCGTGCTATGACCACGAGTCTACAGATCTGCTGAGGGCAGCCGCCTTAGAAGATTGGGACTCTGAATATGGAGGAGTATTCAATGCATATGCCTGACCAAAAAGAATTCACCATGGCCTCCGTTAGGAGGGTCGCACGCCAGATTGTGGATCTTCCAAGAAAGAAGAGAGGGGAGATTTTACAAACATTTCCGAGTGAGATGAAGTGCCGCCTCGTGGAGGAGATGATTAACATCATCAACGAAAGGATCAAGACAGATGAAGCGAGTAACTAACGATGAAGTAGCTCAAGCATGGCTTGAGGGCAGAGAAGCAGTTAGTCATACAGGTAATTTGAGCACAGATGGAAAGGCTATCTTTTCCTATGCGCTACAGATTGGCGATACTGGGGACGACGGAAAAAAGTTTGTTCGTGACTACACGGCACGCGGTAGTTATGGTTTCCGCTCACAGACAACATCTTGTCATGTTGGGTTGTTGCGATGGGTTCCAGGTCACGAGACTCAGCCGATTTTGATATGAAAACTTTTAGAAACTTGTTGATAATCAAAGCCTTTTTTGTTATTATTGTGTCGGTACTGCACTTTGTGGGTGATATTTATTCAGCATTTGCCCAAAATAGAAAAAGAAAGAGTAAATTAGAGTGACTGAAGCATATTGCGATTCTTGCCCAAAAGCAAAGTGGTCCCCAAAGCCAGGTGATCTTGTGCAGATCTGGGATCACCTCGGTCCAAATGGGAGAAAAACAGAATTTAAGACAACCATTGATGGCCATGGCTGGCTGGGGTATGTTGTGGGAGACTCAACAAATCCTAAGCACCGCGCCGCTGGCGCCGTTCGTGTAATTTGTTTTGGAAAGAATGACGACCCAAGTGTTGGTAAGATAATTGACGTTAATGTAACTTGGCTACGTAAGATTGATAACTCATCTGACATTCTGAAAGTGCAAAGTGACTCGTTATCCCAAAATCGGTGATTTACTGATTGTGTATCCTCAAGGGTATCGCGGACCATATGGTGGCTCACCTCACAAATTTGTGGGTCTCGTCAGTGGTATCGAATATGACAAATGGGGACATCAAGAGAATGTATTTGTTACTTGGCAGAATGAACCTGCATGGGGCTACCAAACAGAACATGGCTATGCTGGAATGAATATTCACAACGATAGAAATCGTTTCATCATTATCCGCGATGGTATCACTGTCAATTAGAGTGAAAACTTTTTTGTGAAATGGGTCATTTTTTTCTTGACTTTTGGTCGAAAATTTGACATAATGTATATACAAACAATGAGGAAAGGCTCAAATTATGGCAACTCGAATTTACTACCGACTATCTGACGACGCTAACAATACACACTCGCTATGGTCTGGCGCAATTACTGTACCACTGATGCCTGGCAAGGCCGAAGCCCGCCGAGCGGTTGCAAAGCATTTGCGCTGCGAGCGACTCCCATCCAGAACATTGGTTGTCACTGATTTTGAGCTTCGGTTGGGTGATTGGACAGCGGACGAGATCAGGGGAGCAACAACGCCAATGGCCGACGCGCCAACGGTGAAGCGTAAGAAGAAAGCCTTTTCGGATGTTGGAATGACATTCGACCAAGCTGAGGATCTACTCAAGAAGTTTGGGTTGAAGTAATGAGTTTCTGGAGAACACTAAAAGGAAAGCTAATGTTGCGTTACCCTTACACCACCTTTGTAGGTAAGGCTCAATCGTGGGGCTTGTCGTACAAGCGTTATGATCTTGTCTTGTCAAGTGACACAACAACACCTTACAGCATCTTGCATCTTGGTCCGTTTGAGTTCTTCTCGCGCCCCAAGTCTCGCGAGATTGATTGGTTTTAGTATGTGGTGTGCGATTGGATGCTTTGCGGTCACTGTGGTTACATGCTTGATCTTTACTTGGACGGTAACGCTTAGACCATGATTGTGATGTTGGTGCTTGTTTGGTTGTTGTTGTACGAGTATGATCGCCAGCGGTGATCGCCGCTATTTTTTTTCTTTTTGGAGTGTTAATAATGAAGGTCGGGGATCTGATTGAACACAATAAGGGACATATTGGCGTCGTTATGGATGTTAGGATGATGTACCCTGGACACCCAATGTCTCCAGTGGAAGCGGTTAGGGTCAAGTGGCAACATTCAGTCCCCGACAAAACGCATACGGTTTTGTGGTATAGCGTCTTCTCAATTAACAAAGTGCTGACCAGCACTAAATGAGCTTTGGGCATGTGCGTTGACTTCCCGCGCGCAGGGAGAATCAAAGGGCTACGTAGCTTTGAAAGCACTGGTGAGTTTTCCATGGGGTTCTCATCGAAACAAAAAAAACCCCTCGATTTTCGACGATCTTGATCGGCGGTATTTTTTTTCAATAATAGCAGAAAGGCAACGATATGAAAGAGTTTGTTTTGGTGGTGATTGGTTTTATCTTTGGTGCGGCTATTGGAGTAAGCGGGATCACCGAGATTGGCAGTAAAATTATTAACCTTTTTGGTTGAAATAATACTTGACATTTGCTAGGCAGTCGGGTATAATGGTAACATAAACAATCGAGGAGCAATTAAAAGATGGATCGAATCAAAGGATATTTTATTAGACAGGCATCACGCCCAGGAATGGACCTAGCAGCCGACACCGTGATCTTCGGTATCATGTTTGCTTGCATTTATTTCGGGTGGATTCACTAGTCGGGACACTAAAATAAAAATGCACAAAGGGTTAAAAAAGTTCTTGACTTTTCCCTGATTTTTTGAGATAATATATATATTGAGAATGAGGGAAGGGCTTTCATTCCAATAACAACAATACCTTGAAAGGGTAACACAATGAAGAAAGTAATCAGCAACATTCAGAACCTTGGATACACCATCACCAACGAGCCGACGGAGGACAAGAAGGCAAAGCCAGCAGGTATCACACTTGATCAGACGCTTGTCAACAACATCTCACAAGGTGTAAGCGTTCGGCTTATCAATGGCAAGCAAAAGTCTGCTGCTGTTAAGTTGGACCGCAAGGCGCTCACCAGTCTTCTCCAGGCTGTTACCGAAGTACTTGAAACCGAGGAGGCTTAATGAATATGTTTAATGGTCAAGGCTCAAGGCTTGTAAGAACTCGGGACATTTCATTTATTGCAAGCCGCGCAGCGGAAAGGCTTTCTCCCGCTCGCGTGTTCGTGAATCGTCCTCAACCTAAATCAACTGCGGAACATAAATAAAAAGGATTAATAATGTTTGTACAATCAAAGGCAGCAACAAGGTCAGACCATAAGGATGGTCTGGCAATTCAACAACGATGCGGCGGTAGCCAAACACTTATCCAATGGTCGAATGGTGATCGTCAGTGGTGTGAAACTAATGATCTTCAGTATCTTGGAGAGAACATCACCCTGGTGAAGCCTACAGATTTTTCGGAGTCGTACTATGAGTAAGAGCACCAGAAAAAATCGTTCGCTTTCTAGCTCATGGGCGAAAACCAAAAAAAAGTAGAAGGTGTCCGACGGTTATACAAAAAAATGTTATTATATTAACAGTCAGAAAAAATCGTTTTGTTTATACTGGTAAGGCGTTAAGTTATTAAAGCGTTTTAGACTTAGTACATACGCGATGTAATGTCAACGTAAATAAACTAACATGCCGGAGCGTTAATATAATAACACCTTGCAGGGTAGGGCAAGGTAATCAAAAGACCTACATGGTGCGACACGTAGTCGGATGTAGGCAACTGTAGGGAGGAGCAGCACATGTAGGCAAAGGTGCGCATGTGTGGGTGTCGACCCCACAGGTAGGTAAGTGTAGTCGAGTGTATTCCCTAGGGTGGAAACGTAAGTGAGCCTGCGGAATGATCCTACCTTATCCTACCTGTGGGTAGAAGGGGTACATGTAGTGAAATGTAGGTGTAAAAGATAATAAAAGGCCCCCGGCGATTCTTAGATGATCGCACGAGGGCAGGCGGGAAAGCTCAGGAGGGATTGCGCCAGACGCTAGGGCAGGGCAGCAGCTGCGCGCGGTAGTGTGCCGCGTCTTCCAGGCGGCCGAGATGCTGATAATACCTGACCATATTCATTAAGCGGGCCCGCGTAGCGCGGTCGTGATTGTGCTCTGCGTCGTGACAGGGGCATGACTTCGATTTCGGCATAGTGACGGCTCCTCATTTGCGTTTGGTCCTGGCCCATGATGTTGATACTCTGGTTCGCTTAGCCATGTCGAACCCCCTCGCGGTGCTCGAATGCACAACCAGGCGCCCGAAGGGCCTTAAGGTGAAGGTCAACGCACATATCATCATATCCGAGACGCCAGGCGGACTCAGCCTCGCGGAGTAGATGGTGACGCTTTGAGTTCTCAACACACATATACTGTGCACCCTTGAACGGAACATTGATATATTTTGCAGTCATTAGACAATCTCCAGACGGTGGTATACTTCAGCGAACCACCAAATTATAAACGGTATACAAACGGATTCAATCATACTAAGCCCCTATGCGGTCGATAGTAAGTAACAAAATGTAAGCAACCCCGAAGGGTCAGGGGACTAGAAGTCCCCTTCAACCGTCAGGATCTCGGTCAGAGCTTCGCGAAGATCCTCGCACGCCTGACGATCCAGCTTGACGGCTGCGGACTTGCGACCACCGTTGACCAGTCGGAACGACACGACCGCCGACTTTCCATTCAGAACGGTCTGATCAATGGTCATTCCAGCCTTCTCATCCTCGTTTGCGATGATCATACCAATATTAACAATGTTACTCTTCTGTCGTCGTAAAGCCATGATGGCTCCTTTCATATTTTGGGTACACTGACCCTGTTGGATGAATAACTCAGCCTTATTGCCAAATTACTCCGTAATTATAACATAATCGAAAAGCGGTGTCAAGAACTTTTTTTCGTTTTTTTCATTTTTTTTCGTTCTGACTTTTTGCTTCCCTCTCTTTCTTATGTCTTATTATAACATTTTTTTCGTGGGCGGTCCAGCGGTCGGAACAAAAACCTAATAATTCCGCATACTTAGCACACCTCATTTTGATTTTTCGCTTTTTCAAAACGTGACCGTAAGAACCTTAATGATTCCGCATACTTAGAGCGCCCACAGGTCAGGAAAGGTAGGCAAAGGTGTACGCTGTCGGCACATATACCGACATGTAGGCAAACTTTTTTTTCTTTTTTTTTCATTTTTTTTCATTTTTTTTTCATCGCACATCCACCTACATTAACCTACACTACACACTAGTAGCATAGTGTGCGAGCCATACTACATGGTGGGACAATATAATACCAGTAGGTTAATTAATACCTTTCCTTACAATGTAGTTAAGTGTATGCAGTAACCTACAGTGTGCTCAAGTGTATACAGGTGTAGGTGTAGGTAGGCAAGTGTAGGCAAGTGTAGGTGTATGTAATCAATTGTATTCAAATGTAATCAATTGTATTTAAATGTAAACAAAACACTTACATGTAGGACATGGTAGGGCCACCTCCCCCCCCTCCCCACATGTAGCCGAATGTAAGTCTAACACCTACATGTAGGGTGATGTCGGCCAAATACATGTAATCACGCTAAGCAAAAACGCAGATAATTGTCAAATCTTAAAAATTTCCATGCATATTTAAAAGTAATCAAAAATCATGGTACAATAAAAAACAAGGAAAAAAAATTTAGGGATTTTAAATGAGTAAATGTAGATTTTGCGAAGGACCAGTAGAGATTAATCAGCGAACAGGGCGCGCCAAGCTTTATTGTAGTAAGAAATGTTCTAGCAAATGGTACCATCAAAACAATTATAACAAGAAAAATAAGGATTGGGGCACCAGAGGAGAGCGCGATAAGCTTGAAAAACTAGAAAAAGCAAAAGCCAGAGAAGAAAAAAACGCTTGGATTGATGAAAATTGTATCTCTAGGGCAGATGCAGCGGCCGAATTGGGCATTCACGAGACAACATTGTGGAATAGAATGAAAGCACTAGGTCTAAAATCACACAAAAAAATAATTCCAGCAGAAAAAAATCATAAAAGTTTCACTTTTATAGAAAAAGAGCACATTGAAATCATAAGAAACTACAAAGGCAAGTCTTATAAAGCAAAAGCACCACTAGGATTTATGTCAAAAGCAGATGCAGCGGCTTATTTAGGCGTTACAGAGGTATCAATTATCACAAAATTGCGTAGAATCAAAGACAAGACAGGCAAATATCCAGTAAGGAGAGAATATTCAGCAGAAGTTGTTAACGGACAACCAACAATGCGTTGCTTTTACAATATCGAAGATATAAAGAAAGTAAAACAAGACGACTATCCAGTAACAAATACATGCAAATCGTGTGGAATAACTTTTGAAAGCAAAAGCAAAAGAAAATATTGCAAGCAAGGCTGTGCAGCTGAACAAAAAAGACTGAAAAGAGAACAAAAAGTAAAAGATTTAAAGCTTATAACATTAAAAGAAGCTATGAAAAAGATTGGATGCAGTCCAAGTTGGCAAACTTTGGTTAAAAACACAGTAAAGCTTGATAGCCATAGGTACGTTAAAGAAACTAAGATACAATCGCTTATATGGAAATACAAAGAATACACTGAAAAAGAAGCGAAAGAAAAGTTTGTTCGTAGGAATGACAACTGGCAGGACTGGAAAGTCCGGGAAGAAAAGCTTATCAAGTCCTTTCCAGGTAAACTACGCCATCTCGAAGAGAAATGGGGCAAAGATTCCAAGCAAGTCGACGAGATTCTTAAAGCTATCGACATAAATTACAGTTACCATGGTATTTTAGAGACTACTGGTAAGACCACAATGCTAACTTGTAAACATTGTAATACATCTCAGCCGTTTTACGAGTTTCATTTTAATGCCCGCGGCGGCTCTGCCGCTCGAAAGACGTCACATTGTAGAACTTGCACTGCTGCGATAAACAAATCTAAGCATGATTCTAAGGCAGGTAAACTTAAACGCAAGGAAAACTATAGGTCTAGGATCAAAACAAGCGTAGCGGGCTCAATAAAGCGCCATATTGCCAAAGTAACAGGTGTTTATTGTGATTTAACCACTAGAAAGATTTGGAATACCATAAAATCAACTTGTGGGTACGATCACAACGAGCTGGTTAAGCACTTAGAAGTGCAATTCACACCAAACATGACTTGGCATAATCAAGTAACACCGAAAAAACCGGGCGAGTTTGGCTGGCATATGGATCATATTGAGCCACATTCTAAATTTAAGTATGATTCTCTGCAACATCCTGACTTTGCCCGTTGTTGGGCGTTAAAAAATTTACGCCCTTTGGAAGCCGTGATGAATATGCAAAAAGGAAACAAAAAACTTTACCAAGCTTTCCAAAACAGCTACCGACAAGGCATCAAAAAAGCTATTAAAGGTGAAGTTTACACCCGTGGGGTGTGGAAACACCTAGATTATAGCAACTTAGAGGCAAAAAAAATACTCGAAAAAAAATTTTCGGTCGAAAATGGAATGAATTGGGAAAATTGGGGTGAAGTTTGGCAACTTGACCACATTGAGCCCGTTGCAAAGCTCGCCTACACCTCCCCGGAGTGCAAAAACTTCAAAAAATGTTGGAAATTGGAAAATTTACAACCTTTGCCTTCAAAAATCAACAATAGCAAAAGTTCAAGATACAAAAACAAAATTTGGTTTCACAATTATTGAATTTTTTAAAATTTTTCCCGACTAATCGTGGTTGAGAGTAGAAAAAATCTATTTATTTTAGATGCGGGAGGTTAAAAAATGAAAAAAAGAAACATTTTATGTTTTATTATCCCACTTTTTTTGTCCGGATGCGCCGGAACGGCTGCACAAACCCAACAAAGAGGTGCTGAGTTGGTGGTTCACTATAATAACGTTGAAGTTTATAGAAAAAACTCAAAATACACAGGTGAACATGAACTAAGACAAGCAGTGAATCAAGAAAAGGACGTTATTGTTATTTTTAGTGCAGATTGGTGTTCAGCATGTTCTCTTACTAGAAAAGCTATCGATCAAGCCAATTTAAAAACAAAAGTTTTGTATTTAAATATAGATGAAAAATGGGTGAAAGACCTGGCCGGATTGATGAATATTAAAGTTGTTCCAACAATGATACATTCTAACAAAGATGGGAACACTGAAGCTGAAAAAGTTGGTCCCGGACAAATTGTTACTTATTTGGTTTCCAAATTTTAGGAGTACTTACAAAATGAAATGGATTATAGACCTTTTAATAGAGAAAGAGCAAGAAAATATAGAAGATTATGGAGTCCCTCTTTATATTGAAGAAGAATATTATAACGAGGATAATAATCTCGAAGAAAAAGAAGAAAAAAGAGTAATTATAATAGATTTATAGGGGATAAGAGTAATGTGTTTAATTTGTATTGAGTTTGAGAAAGAAAAGTTAACTTTAAAGGAAGCTTGGAGAAATTTTTCAGAAATGTCGCAGACACTAGAACCAGAACACAAAAAAGAAATTGCCAACATGCTGATGGATGCTGCAATTTATGGCGACGAAGAAATTGACCAAGACACTTGGCATTTTATATTTCATGGCGTTCTTTTAAATGAAGAAAATTAAAATAAATAACAAATTTTTAAAAGTTTCGCTAGCTGACACCACTTCGAAACACAAAGCTGGTTTAATGTTTAAAAAATCATTGTCAAAAGATGAAGGTATGCTATTTTCTTACCCTGAGGAGAAAAAATTGTCTTTCTGGATGAAAAATACGTCTATTCCTTTGTCAATTGCTTTTATAGATTCCAAGGGTGTTATAAATCAAATCGAAGACCTTGAACCCTATAATGAAATACCTATTAAATCTAATCTTCCAGCCAAGTGGGCTCTTGAAGTAAATAAAGGTTGGTTTAAGTTAAATAAAGTTAAAGAAGGTGATAAAATTCTTAATTTAAACTCAAGAAACATCAAAATAAAAATAGGAGATTGCAAATGACACTTAAAATTCTTGAAAATTATATCGAACAAAATAAGCAATTCTTAAAAGAGCAAAATATAGATGTAGAAGGTGTGATAGACCAAGTCATTGAAGACCTAATGGGCCCCGGGGCAAACCCGCAAGTCGTTCAAAGTGTTAGGGATGCTGTGTTTAATAAAATAACCCCAGAGCTGCTTGAGCCGGTGATTCGTGGAGAGATATCTAGTATATTAAACAGTGGACAAGAATCTTAATCGTATGATTAGGTTTCTTTACTTAAAAATATACTAATTATAAAGTATATTTCTTTTGTAGGTATTTTTTAATGATCAAGACAGTTCAAGATAACAAACAATTAGATTTTCTTATTTCTCTTATAAGAGAGCAGATGAGTGTTTCATCATCTGGCGGGAAACCACTCTACAGTCCCAAAGCTGATGATAAAGATGGGTGGGGAACTCTTCCTGCTGATTTTTGGGATTCACTATCAGGACATTTTACTTATTTATTTCAAAATATGCAAGTTGAGCTTTTCAACAATGGTAATGATTTCTTAGCAGGAATACAAAATTACGATGATGACGAAGATGTCCACTCTAAACAAATAAAAAATTTTATAAGAGTTTTTAACAAAAAATGTGAAGGAGTGCAAGGTAGAGCAAGCGGCGTACTCGGTAGAGGAACCGGTGCTGGTGGGATGCGACAGATACTAAGGTTTCAAGATCCCAATACATATTGCCTGAATGATGATTTAAAAGAAACTTTAGAATCGTTTTATACAGATGAGAGAAGAAAAGAGTTCTGGGAAGCCTTTGCAAAAGCTGAAAGATCAGCTAATCCGCAAGAAAGTAAAAGAAAACTTTTAAGTGACCAGCTTGCGACTTTTCAAACTCTTGTTAATCTTCCTATTCCTGGTGCTGGTGCAATGGGGCGCAGTGGACAAGCTAGAGTTAGCAGTGATTCTAGAGAGTCTGTTTTTGCAAAAATTTCTAATGAAAAACACGCTATTGAATATGGAAAAAAGCAATTCGGCTTAAGCGAAGGAGAGATGTTAGGGTATTTTAGAAATTTAAAAAAATATTATATCGAAGAAGCTGGCGATAAGCTGGAATCTCCAAATTTAGAATCAGTAAAAGATAGTTTTGATTTTTTTAATTACATTGACAATCTAAAACAACAAAAAATAACTCAGGATTTTATAGGAGGAAAATTTTCATCTTCCAGAGTGGGTTCTCGTAGGCATAACCGATCAGCTGCAGAATCTTATCGTTCTGCGTGGATTGATTTTATCACAGGAAAAATAGGGGATGATATCCGAAAAGAATCTGAATCTTATAATCCTTTTGAAAAAGGGTATTACAAACAGTATGACGAAATTGCTGAATACCCCGGTGCTTCCCTAGAGCCATCATATGCATTAGGTAGAGGGCCCGGATATTATCGAAAAGTTTCCGCATTTCTTGGAAGCTTTCCAAAAACTAGCGCCTTCAGAAGAGGTAAAAGGAAATATAAAGTTGCACACGCGACAGGGATTGTTCGGGATGCAATGCAAACATTATATCCCCAAAGAAGAGGCTTTTTCATAGCAGGTAATAAAACTGATGGGGAAGTAAAAAGTGAAGTATATGGCCTTATAGCTAAAGTTGCAAAACACGCAACAGAAATAGGAATAGATAATGTCCCAGGCGGAAGGCTTATGAAGTATAACACTTTAGTGAAAAAAAGTAAGCCGACCCCTACGCGCCGGAGAAAAGTAAATAAAACCCCTAGAGCTGATACCATCTCTGGTGCTTTTCATAGAGTTAAAAATCTAGGAAAACAGATAATTAAATTTGCTTTAGATGAGCGAGTTAATAATGCTGATAAGTTGAGCGAGGCAGCAATGCCAGACTCAGGAGTTTTCAAAATTGAGGGAATAAAAAACACTGAAGCATTGCAGCAAATGTTAGATAAATTTTTGCAAAATAAAATAACTATCTTAGATTTTAAGCCGCAATATAATATGAAAATAAGTGTCGCTACAGATTCGCCCAAGGCTAATTTTGTAAACCATCTTTCTTATATTAGCGCTGAGGAGATAACAGGCGGATCGGATGATTTTCCTAGTTGGTGCCCAATAGATTGTTTTCCTCTACTCATAGACGGATTTTTTCAAACTTACGCAACAACTGAACCTGGTTCAAATTTAAATGTTGGTTCAAATATAGATTTTTCAGAACTTTTTGAGACTCAAGGGCAAGATTTCATGATTTACGCTGCACAATACCATGCTTCTTATGGGATTGAAAAGTTTTTTGACAATTTTTACAGACAACGTTTTTTGGAAAGATTAAGAAAAGAAACAAGATTAGTGCAAAAATGGTTGACTTTGTCTATGATAATGAACCTTGATCCTACCAACAGGAAAGGAACAGCATTTTGGCAAGAATTATCTAACAAGCAACTAACTGCAGCAAGAGAATCTGAAACTTTTCAAATGGTCGATTTAGCTACTGGAATACTTTTAAATGTTGTTTTTGATGAGACTGCTGTTGTCACCAGTATAGCTGCACCTGCTATTTCTAGTTGGCTTGCAAGTATAGGTGCCGCGTCTGCTGCTACAGGGCCAGCAGCGATAGCTGTTGGGTTGACCTTAATATTTGTTAGCCTTGTTTTGTGGGATCCTTTCGGATGGTTCTCCTCTAGAAAAGATATTGAGAATGCAATTGTAAAATTAAATCAAATATTAAAAAAGATTAATGACATAGCCGAACATGGATTAGAAATTAAAGCAGGAGAAGAAGAAAAATCTGATGGTGAATCTGCACCAGTTGACCCACAGATGAAAGCATTTAAAACAGGCTCAACCTTACCGGTAGTTGCTAATCCTGACTGGAGAAGTGCCTCAAAGGTGTATAAGGAACAAGCAAAAGAGACTCAAGGTCTTAGTATTTTAGAAAAAAATAAGTTAATTGCGGAACAGCTGAACTCTTTTAATGCTACCATTAAAGATTTAATGAATATTTTAGACGGACTAATTTCAACTGCTAGAAAAAGAATGTTACATTTTTCTGCTTACTCCGCAGAAGAGACTTTAATTCTTAGTGAAAAAACTGATGCATTAATAGATCAAATGTCGAGTCTTGTAACTAAGGATTACAGCACAGTAGACTTACCAAGCGATGTACTTATTTTCTCTAAGGAGCAACTATTAAATGTAAATTCGATTTTATTAAGTGGAGAAAACTCTTTGCAAAAAAGAATAAAAGGATTAAGTGGGCAATTAGAAGGTTTGGGAGATATGACTGACTCTATTTTGTTTGAAAACAATTATAGTTCTCCTAAGGCTCTTAATGAAGGTCCTCCAATACCCGCTCCAAAACCGGCGACAAAACCAAAACCATCAGAACCACCAAAAACACAAAAAACAGTTAAGAAACCCAAGACTAAAACTAATAGTAACTCTAGCACCGCGGGCAAGACTGCGGGTCTTCAAATTCCTGACGGACAGAATGTTGCATTTCAATACTTACCTTGCATTCCCAGGGATGAAGATTTCAAGGACGTTGTTGACAAAGCCAAGATGACGGCGGAGCCCACTGGTAAAGATAAGACACAATTTATAGCCTCAAATTTTCGTGAAATTAAAGTTGCTTGGATTAATGAAAAAGGCGAGACCCAAGAAGGCCGTGTCAAATCAACAAATGGTCAAAATTGTGTACCTGCTGATGAATGGGGCTCACAAATTAAAAAATTTATTGACCATAATAAAATTGACCCTTCCGCGGTGGGTCCTAAGCAATTAGATGATCCAACTGCTGAACTTAGTGATCAAGACGTCGATGATGCTAAAGATGCAAAACTTTATAAAATAGCAGTCGAAAAAGCTCTGAATGGCGTTATGGGATTTTATCAGTTTGATGTTGCTGGTGAAGATAATGCTCGGCTAGCAAGCAACAAAAAGAAAGCGCAAAATATTGTAGAGCTATCTAGAGACATAATTTCTTTTAGTGGAAAGATAGGGCAAATCATAAAATCATCTGCCAAAAATGTAAATATTGATAGAGGCAGGCTTTTAAGAACCCATACAAAATATTATTCTTCTGCGGAAAATATTAGAAGCCAAGAATATCAAAAATCTCAAAAACAATTCGAAGAGACACTTCGCTTAAGAATAGAAAAAATTCGCAAACAACTTCCGAAGAATGAGCTTTCTCTCACCATGGCTATAATGAAAGGAGAATCCGCGAAGGAAAGCGTTGCTAGAGCGGTCAGGGTTCGGGGATTTCTAAAAAACTTTAAAGAGCAAAGACCTAAGATCTATGCTCAATATGTAAAATTTGTTTTAAAACCATGGAACGAAATGGTCAATTCTGAAAAGGGACAAACGAGAATTGCAGAAAACGAAAATTTTCTTAAAACGTTTGGATCACAAAGCAAATCTTATCGATCTTACTCGTCTGGTTTGCTGACGGGGCAGCCGGGAGGTTCTAGTGCTATACAAGGAATGGGTGTATTTAACTTTGGAGCCCTTAAATCAAGACGCGTAGGCTCAGATGAAAAAATTTCAAGATTTAAAGAAATTTTCGAAGAAGGAGGCTCGTTAGGGTCGCTTTATTTATATTCTGAAGGTCAGATATCAAAGCCATTTGAAATGTTTGAACGTGAAGCTGGTCAGCGCGTTAAAGATAATCAAGCTTTAAATGATAATATTGAAACAATTTATAAAGATGTTGTAGACCGTTGGCTCCCAACAGTGCAACCAACAAATGAAAACAAAAAAATAAGTAACAATCTTATTTCAGAAATAACTAATTCAGTTTTTGGTGATAAGCCAGGTGATGGTGCCGGCGCTGTGTCGACAAACCCAATAAAAGCAGTAATTACATATTCTAATTCTATGCATTTCACAATCTTAAACGATTATTTGGAAGAACTTGCAATGTTTTCTGATGAGGTTGATAAAGGTGATCAGGATAGTGAGTCGATTGATCCGGCAACAACGCAACCTTCGGCGCCCGCGAGATCTGATAAAGATTTAGGTAGTGAAGCATTGTATGATGGAAGCAGCTTTGGAGGCAATGTAGAAGAGCTAATAAATATTTTAACTGCTCATAAAATGTTTGTTAATTCAATAGCTAATGCATTAAATCAAATACTTTTGATAGATAAGTCAGTTTCTGAAAATTCAGACTATATTGCTCGTAAACCAACTAAAAAAGAAAAAGCCTCCAAAGATTTTGAATTAAATTTAAATAAGGCGCTACAATCATTTTCAATAAAGCACGAATGCTTAGGAGCTATAAGTATGTTAGATGAAATGCTATCATCTTACAAAGTAAGAATGTTTAAGTTTATACAATATTTTAATAATTATAATTTGGAATTTAATTATAAACAAATAAACCAAGATAATAGCGAAGAAGCCGTTACTTATAGGCCGAAAACAACAAGAGGGTTACACCAAAAGGTATCTAGGTAAAAAACAAAAACAGGATTTTTAATATGACTATAAATATAAACACCTTACTGACTGAAGAAATAACAGACGACGATCTTGAAACGTCGGACATTATCGCAAACGAGTTGCAAACGTATCGCAGGGGCCGGTCTGCAGCAAAGGCCAATGCGGGTATGTTAAACGCACCCAACAAAACTAAAGATTTTGGATTCGCTAAGTATTTAGCAGAAAAAACGGGTATTCCTGAAAGTCATTATAATCACCCTTTAGCAGACTCAAGCGAGGTCCGTGACGCGCTATATGCGGTGCCTGATATTAGAGGGTGCTTTGAATTGTATATGGATGAAATTCCTAGGATTTTAGCGTTTACAGGCATTGGCGCAGCGCTACTTTATTCTTACCCTCCAACAGGGTTTGTTATTAAAAGTACAGTAGATAAGCTTTTTAAAACATTTAATGCAGGCGCGCCAACACAATGGCAGCTTGCTATGCAAAGATTTCAACAATACAAAGCAGCCAACTCTACAACTTTTGGCGCTTATATTGATGCACTTATGTCTTCAGCCACTGGGGCTGATCTTTCGCGTGGATATGGACCAGCTTTTAAAAGATTGTTTTCAAACCTTAAAAGTCTGAATTTTATGACGACAGTGAAGGCTGTCTGGGGGACAAAAAATATAGTCATATCAGTGGGTATCCTTGCATATGTGCTTGCTAAAGCTGCCGGCGGATTAGCTGATCTTGTAGAGCCAGAACCAGGCGATGGAGATGTAAAAGTAAAGCTTAATAAGGAGGATTTTAAAGAAGAAGAATTAAAATCTGATAACCCTTATTATTTACGCACTATTGAACAAAGTCTTGAATCATTGTTTTTTATGCTAGAAGTTACTGAAATCGCATTAGGTTTGGCGTTACTTGGTGGCGGTGACCCAAGATTAGCAGATGGTGGTGATTCCGGCTGCAGGCCATCCTTAACAGAAATCGCTGCAGGAACTGTTATTTTAGCAGTCGCAGGATACAGTGTTAAACGAATGGTTTCTGGGGCTACTCCTATCTCAGATGCTAATGCCGTTAAAAAATTCGTGGATCGCTCACGAACAAGTGTAATGCTTACAATTGTAGATGAGATAGATGATACAGTGCGTATGTCACTAAAAAATCAATTTAAGTTTTTGCCTGATGTTGACGCTTCAACTGCTGGATTTTATGATGACTTATGCATGGAACTCTTTGAAGCAAATGGTAATCCAGATAGAATTAGAGAAATTTTACAGCCGTTTGTTAAAGATACAAAAAATTTAGATAGTTTCGTGCAAGAATTACCCGGTATCCGCCGCAAAGCGCGAGATATTCAAAAATTAGTGTACCAAAAATACGAAGAAGGTTTAGGGCTAGCCCAGCCGGGGATAAGAGGTGATATTGAGCCTCAATTAAGTGATGTCAAAAAAAGTGTTGCAGGATTAAGAAATCTGGAAAATGAGCTTCTGAATAGAAGAGCTTTAGCAGGCACAGGTATGGATGAACCTCAAAGTATTACTGACGAACTTGTGGATTTTTTTGGAAGGCCTGTAGTTTTAGGCTCTGCATCTTCTGAAGTGGCTGAAGGAATTCAGAAGAACTTAGACGATTTAATTAAGAGATTTCGAAAAGGGGAAATGGAATTAGATGAATTTGTTGCAGAATACAGGAGGTTTTGGCAAGAATCACTCGATGATATCTCTGGGCTTGCAAAATTTGACGAAACAGGAAAACTAATAGATAGTTCAAGCTATTATCTTCAGTTAAAACAAGTAAATCAAAGCTTTTCAAGAATTTTTATTAAGTCAATTGATGATACCGCTGAACTTGCGGATGTTGCGAGAAGAGCCCCACAGGCAGATAAACTTTTCGAAGTACTACGAAGAATATCAGAAGAAGAAAAACATATACAAGGTTTATTAAGTAAATTGGATTATGGAGATACACCAATGCCTGTGTCTGCGCGCAGATCTCCAACTCAGAAAGCAGAAATTTTCTCATCTTCAGACGAAGCTTTGGCAGCAGTCAAAGAAGAGACTTTCGCTCAGGTCAAGGGACTAGTAGGGGGCGATATTTCTGCAGAAAAATTAAAAGAGGCTACTGATGCATTATCTGAGAGGGTTTTCCTAGCAGCTAAAGGAGTGGACTCTGCCGAAGGGTTCAGTAAGCTTAAAGTTTTCATGATAGTCTCGGTTGGCGCCGGAATAATTATGGCTGCAAAATTGTTTATATATGATCCTATAGTAAGTGGCTCAGAAGTAGCGAGATTACATAAAATGACAAGAGATATGCGCAATCAAGAAATTGATGCCATACTTGAGAATATAACAGAAGAGGATGAAGAAGAGTTTGAAGCAATTGCAACAGAGATTTTTGGCAACCCTAAGGTTTATGGTACAATTTACAGAGATTGGATTTTTTACCTCGATCAAGATGGGTTTATAAATAATGTATATACAATTTTTGAAAGCCTTGCTCGACAGCGCGCCGATGATGTAGTAATATCAGGACAAATAATTGATGAATTAATAAAGGAAAAAGCTCGTTTTGATACGGTAGAAGGTAAAGATGGAAATAAAATTGTATCGAAAAGCAGTAAAACGGCCTACAATATCTATAATAATTATGTAACTCGGCCAGAGAAAGAAATGGGCAAAGATACTGGTGGTCTAGGTCCAGGCTCGCCCGGGTATGTTGGTTTCGACGCAAACCGAAAACGGACTCGTGAAAAAGAAGGTGCTTTAGATAATGAGCTAGAAGCAGCTAACCGATGGTGGCCACTAGCATTTAGATTTTTAATCTTAAATGCTGGTATTGAGGTTAGAATACATAAATTAGTCAACACCAAACTTTACAGTTCATTTGCAGATTTACTTAACTCAAATGACCCAGAAAAAGGAAAAAAGGAAGCTTCTTATAGAACCTACTTTAAAAAACTTTTTATGTATGAAATTTTAAGATTCAATAATAGTCGAGAGCTTAAAAATCAAATGGAGAACGGCTTTCAACTACCGAAGGGATATAAATATGAAGATAACAAGGCTCACATTAGAGTAAAAATGAAAGAATTAACAACAGCAATCACAGGCAAGCTGGATGAAAAATATGCCGCTGGCTCTGAACGTGATGGAGAAGTTAAATTTTTAGATGCAATAAAAGAATCTTCATTTTACGGATATCGAGATCTAAAAAATGTTGTGAAATCAATGTTATTGGAAAATTATAGCCAAGGGTACTCTCTTTATCCTTATAGTTCCACAATGGGTGCCGAAGAAGAACCAAGGCCTGATTATTTGGAGGACTGGAAAGCTTTGGAGGTTTCTTTAATTCGAGATAAGACCAGGCAGACAGCAATTAATATTGCAAAAATATTAGTAAATGATTTAGAATTATTTGGAGATTTTTTAGATTACGCAGGACAAAACCAATCTATTGGCAGTGAACTTTTAAAGAAAATGCAACAAAACAAAGAAAAAGAGCCAAAAGTTTGATATAATTTTAATATGAATAATATACCACAGAAAAATTGGATCACAGGGTCTGGTGACAATATTGATTTCTATGAGTTATTAAAAATATTAAAGCAACATGTTTCTCACGGATCCAGAATATTTATTGGGTCCGACTCTTTCAACAGTCAAAAGAAAACCTGCTTTGCAACCGCGGTCTGCTTGCACGGTGGAGATTTAGGAGCAAGGTATTTCTTTTTTAAAGAAAATATTAATAAGCATAAATTTGCAAATTTAGTTTCAAGGATAACCGAAGAGACTCGAAGATCTATCGAGGTGGCTTCCATGTTGATACAAGAATACAAATTTAATGTTTCTAATATTGAGTTGCATTTGGATGTTTCTCCCGTTTCAGCCGGACAGGGTACATCACGCTTTTCAGATATGCTCAGTGGGTATGTTCAGGGTTACGGCCTTGGATTTAGGCTTAAACCTGATGCTTGGGCTTCGCAATCTGTTGCTGATAAACATTCAAAATGAAAAATATATTTCAAAACGTATATTCAATAAGCATGGATGATCTTATGGGCTTGTGGATAGATTATTTTCACTCACAAGGTGCAGTTCTGGTTATATGGGATTGTGGTGCTCACTTTGAATTATTGAAAAGATGCGGAATAGAAGTTAGATTAGTAGAAGGATTTAACAACAAAGCTTTAACCATAGAGTTTCCTAGTATTATGGACGCCTTTGATATGATAGACAAAATAGAACTAGAAGGCCTGTCTCCATACATGCAAGTTTATTTAGACGGTAAACTAGTTTCGGACAATATATAACAAATAAACTATTTACCTAATGGGTAGGTATTATAATGATAAGAGTAAAAATTATGCCAAATGATACAAAGACTGTAGCAAAAATTATTTTAGTTAATTCAAAAAATATGGTGTTAATGCTCAAACGATCTTCTTATGTTGAAAAGTATGCAGGAGAGTGGGATCTACCCGGGGGACATCTAAAGAAAAACGAAAATTTAATAACTGGTTTAACTCGTGAGGTAAAAGAAGAAACCTCGCTAACAATTAGAGATCCAAAATTTTTTAAACAGTTGGAAAATATTCATTTTTTTAAGGCAAACTATGATTCGCAAGAAGTATCTCTAAGTCATGAGCATGTTGATTATAAATTTTTAGATAAAAACGAATTAGATCTAAAAGAAAAATTTCAAAAAGTAGCATTTGAGGCATTAACCCAGGAGACCCACAATGATCAAAATTGATATTTTTAAAAAAGACATTATTTTCGGACCTGATTTTAACAGCAAACTTTTGATCCCAAAAGATAATTTATTGCCAGAATTTTGGAAAAACGGGAATCTTAGCCCAATTGTTTCGCGAAAATTAATGGCGATTGCCGATGATATTATCAAGTCTCTTGATTTTGATTTTGATGTAGAGGATGTCATTATTACAGGATCTATTGCTTCATATAATTGGCATGAATTATCAGATATAGATTTACATATAATGCTTGATTTTGAAAAAATAGATGATAATTTTGCATTAGTTAAAAGAATGCTCGATCAAACTCGAATAAACTGGAATAAAAAACACAACATTTTTATTCACGATAAAGAGGTTGAATTATATTTCCAACATTACACTGAACCTCATGAAGCTAATGGAATTTGGTCTCTTACTTTAGAGAAGTGGATAGCAGAACCAGTAAAACTAAATCCAGAAATAGATATCAAAACAACAGAAAAAAAGGCAGAAGCTATTGCACAGTCAATTGAACACTTATTTGAGATTTTTGAAGAAGAAAAATATAAGGAAGCTTATGACTATTCAATAAAGTTAAAAAATAAAATAGCAAAAATGAGAAAAACCGGGCTCTCAAAAGAGGGGATTTATTCACCAGAAAATTTAGCATTCAAAATGCTAAGAAATTCAAAATATTTAGAAAAATTGAATTTTTTAAAAATAGAATCGTACAATAAGATGATGTCTTTAACCACTGAAAGTAAAGAAAATAATTTTAATGATATTTGGAAAAACTATATATCTTAGAGGGTTAAAATATGCCGTATATAAGAATCAATAAATGCGTCCACAAAAAAAATACAAAGGAAAAAGTAGGTTGTTCGGACTCGGTTGAAAAAGCTAAGGACTACTTAAAGGCTTTATATGCAAATGAAGACGACAATATTAAGGAAATAAAAGATTACTTTAATAATATGAAAGATGAAGACTATATGTTTTACAATGGTCACCCACTAGCCAGCATAGAAAATTTAATGGACCCGGAAAAGCCTGCTCCATGGGACCACGAGACAAACGAAAAAGACGACGAAGACGTCGATGTAGATTTAAGATGACATTTTGGAACTGGATTAAAATGAGTTTGTTTTTAGATATAACTTTACTTATTTTTATGTTCTATTCTGTTTATAAATTTTCTAAATTAAATAAAATAATTTCGAAACTCAAAGATAAAACAAATTAAACAAAATTTGAAATACTGTATAATATTAGTAACACTGCTACGAAAGGACAAAGAATGATTGCAGATGTAGTTGTAGATTTACAGTACGGAGATTGCGGAAAAGGAAAAATTGCCCACCATCTTTGCAAAACGGGTAACTATACTCATGTTATAAGATATAACGGAGGTTGTAATGCAGGGCATACGATTTACCACAAAGGTAAAAAATTTGTAACACACCATATTCCTTGTGGTGTTTTTTTTGATATACCATCAATTATAGGGCCGGGATGTGTAATTCACGTTGAAACTTTGTTAGAAGAAATAGAAAATCTAGAAAATGAAGGGATCCCAGCAAGGGATTTACTTTTTGTATCTTCCAACGCTCACATAATTACTGATTTTCACAGGATTGAAGACTCAAAAGATGAGAAAATTGGAACAACAAAAAGAGGCAATGGACCAGCTTATAGGGATAAATACGCTCGCAAAGGCGTTAGAGCAATAGAGGACAGCCGTCTATCTCCTTACCTTATTGATGTATACGATGAACTTTATGAAAACAATAGTTATAAAAATGTAAAGATTTTATTTGAAGGCGCCCAAGGCTTTGGCCTTGATATCGATTGGGGTGATTATCCTTATGTTACTTCCTCTCACTGCACGGTAGGTTCTGCAATTTTAAACGGAGTACCCCCAACGGCCATAAGAGACATTTGGGGTGTTGCAAAAATCTATGAAACGTACGTTGGTACCAAAAAATTTCAAGGAGATGATGAGATATTTAATGAGATTAGAGAGATTGGTGAAGAGTATGGCTCTACTACTGGTCGACCCAGACAAATAAATTGGCTAGATTTTGATTTACTTAAAATGGCCTCAAGAATCAATGGGGTAAATAGATTAGTCTTTAATAAGATGGATGTCTTAGATGAGTTACAACTGTGGTGCTTATATGATGGCCCAAATCTATATGAATTTACATCAAGGGAAGATGTCGAATTTTGGCTGACTACAAAATTAAACCTTGAAGTTAACCCTGATATGGAAATCTTCTTTTCGGGAGACAAAAATTGTATCTAACTATTTAATGTATGGCCATTGTATTAACCGACATTAATGATGATCTCACAATATCATCAATTTCAGGATCCTTAATGAGAGAAGAGCGAATACTGGATTTATCCTACGAGTTCGATCCAACACCTGGAAGCAAAGTTATAACTTTTAATGAATCTTTTAGTTCCGCCTTTACTCCTGGAGACGTCTTAAGAATATCTGATGGTGTGACTACAATAGATTACACCCTTGCTGATACAAGCAGCGGAACCTCTCCATTCAATGCTGCATCTGCTACTCAAATAGGTACTGGTGGTGACCGAGCTGCAACACTTGCTGTTGATGAATTTGTTTCAAAAATAAATTCTAGTGCTTTAGATATCACTGCAGCAGATAATGGCGGAGGAGATCGTCAAGCTTCTTTTACCCTCACACCAGGAAGTGGTAAAACCATTACTGTAACTGAAGACCCTTCTGGAGATGGAAATTTTGGGTCTTCGGCCGCTCTAACTACTGTCACAACTACTTTAACTACAAAAACACCTAGCGTCCGCGCGGCGCCATTTAGAGTATTTATCAAAGGTGCGCCAAATCTTCGGGGACAAACTGCAGATGCAGGAAAACATTACAAAACATTTGTCGGACGTCATATAACTTAAAAACTACTTATCTTAGGAGATTATTATGATAGAAGATCTGAAACCTTTAGTAAGCAGTCTTTGTAAGTATGCACAGAAGCAATTGAATTTTTCACATCCTCCAAAGCTTTTTTTTAAAAAAGATAAATTAAATAGTGAAAAAATGTTGGGTAGAACAGCACACTATGATCCTAGTGATGAAAGTGTGACAGTTTTTGTTTCCCTTAGGCACCCCAAAGATATTTTAAGATCGGTTTCACACGAACTTGTACACCACTCACAAAATTTAAGAGGAGATCTGACACCTGAAAAGTGCGGAAAAATGGATAAAAACTACGCACAGAAGAATAAACACATGAGAAACATGGAAAAAGAGGCCTATTTAAAAGGTAATATGTGTTTTCGAGACTGGGAAGATACACTAAAAGATAAAGAAAAAATATTATTTAAGTTAACTGAGACTAAATTTTTAAAGGAGAGAAAAAAAATGTCTAACAAAATAACAAAAAGTCTTTTAAAGAACCTAATAACAAAGGTTCTTAATGAAGCAAAGATCAAAAAAGAAGGGGCTTTTTCGCAAAGTCACTATTGCATTCACCATGGAGGTGTCCAGCACGAAGGAAAAACTGTTCCTGCAAAAGCTATTCAGCACGTTTCACCAGATGAAAACGGTTTTATTAGCCACTATGATATGAAGCTTGAAGATGGTACAATTTTAGAAAACGTTGCAGCCGAAGACATCATGGTAACCAACGCCTCCTTAGCTGAAGGTGGGCATGGTAAACGAGGGCACAAACCTTACAAAGAAACTGATGAACTCGAAGAGGGCGATGGTAATGAAAAGACCAAGAAGTACGATGATAATCCAAAGCTAACCGGTGGCCAAAAGAATTTACCAGACGCTTTGCAGAAAGGTATAATCGGCGCATCAGATTCTGATGAAGATGAAGAAGAAGAGAAGAAAGTTTCAGAACAGTATGACAACGACTGTGATGGTGAAATCGATGGCCTGGGTCCAGATCATGACGCGAGTGGTAATGAACTCTCTGCCGCGGAAAAGGCTGCAAATGCGAAGAAATGTGCCGAAAAGGAGAAGAAGGGTAAGGATAAGGGCAAGAAGAAGAAACCGGCCGATGTTGCGGAGAATCTGAAGATCAAAACTCCAGAAGAAGAAAAATCGCTTTATGAATCCAGATTTACAAGCAGAAACACAAGAATCTTTGAGAAACTTCTTAAAGAGTGGACCAAATAACTGTTATAATTGAGGATAAACATGAAAAAAGAACTCCTATTAGAAGGTGCTGTTGCTGGGCACATGAATCACATTTATGATAATGGCGAAATGACCTTCGGGGAGTTAAAGCAATTATTGCAAGCTGTATCTGATGGTAAAGTTCGAGGAACTGAAAAGACTGACGGGCAGAACATTTTTCTCTCTTTTGATGTTCGAACCCAAAAAGCAAAAGCTATCAGAAACAAAAGTCATATCAAAGCTGGTGGCTTAGATATAGAAGCTTTTGATGATTTCTTTTCAGATCACCCTTCCCAGGCTCTTAGGCACAGCTTTGTGGAAGCTCTAGGAGCTTTTGAACAAGTAATAAAAAATTTAGACAAAGGTGTACAAGAAAAAATATTTGGTCCTGGTAACGACGAGACCGACATTTATTTTAATACTGAAGTTATGAACCCTGGAATTCCAGACCTGGAAGAAGATGACCCTCGTGGTGCTGGTACGACAAATGTTATCCCATATGATAAGAAAACCTTGTTGATCCACAGAGTAGGTCATTCAATGTTCACAAGAGAAACTGCAAAAGTTGTCAAAGATGAAAGTGGCGCGTCAATAGATATTACTCCAAACTATGATATACTAGAGCAATCCATCTCTGGCATGAGCACTGACGACCCTTCAGTTTTTTCTGTTGAAACTAACCCAATAAGAAGACTAGATCCTATAAAAGATAAAGATATTACTAAGGATGCAATCTCTGAAATAAATAATTTAATAAGAGATCAAGGTTTAAATGACAACGATACTATTAACGATTATGTGATAGCACAAGTAAAGCCTGAAATAGAAAACCTTGGCTTAACAGAAGATCGAAATGAAATGATCCTTCAAAGAGTTATGGAAATGCCTGGAAAACCTACTTCCACTCAGATAACCAAGGGTTTGCCAGCAGAAATAAAGTCAGATATCTCTGAATATATTAAAAATTTTAAATATGCCTCTTATACCAGGAGTCTTCAGTTGATATTACATGATTTTTCTGTATCTGCGGTAGATGGTTTGGAGTCTGCATTTATTTCCGATAATAAAAAGCAAATAAAGTTTTTGCAAGACGAATTAAGTGACACAATTAAGAAAATAAATAATTCTTCAAATGAAGCTGCAAAACAAGAGCTTGTTAAGCAGATGGAGAAACTAAAAAGCCCACAAGGTATAAACACCCCATCAGAAGGGTTTGTTTTTGATTGGAATGGCGTAACATATAAACTAACTGGTAACTTTGCACCAGCTAATCAGATTTTAGGTATGGAGCGCTTTCAGCGCTTTGGCCCTATAGAACCTCAAGAATCAGACAAAGAGGCCTCTAACACGAGTTCTACCGGGTTAAAGATAGCTTTATTCCCAGGTTCCTTTAAGCCTCCACACAAAGGTCATGTGTTAGCAGCACAAGAACTAGCAAAAGATGCAGATATAATATATATTCTTGTATCTGCTCCGCAACTATCAGGAAGGGCCCTCAAGTCAGGAGGAACCATTAGTGCAGACCAAGCAATACAATGTTGGAATGCAATGATTGATCAGTCGCCTTTGAAAAACAAAGCAAGAGTTATGATAGGCCCAGAAGGTGTTGCCTCACCAATGATGACTGCAATAAATTACATACAGCACCCTGCTGCTCCGGATAATATATATGCGGCTCCTGAAAACGCTACTGTTATTTTGGGCGTTGGTGCCAAAGGTAGTGATGCTGATAGGTACGGTGAAAGAATATTGGCTAAAAGCAAAGAAAACCGCCCAGACTTAACAATTATCAAAAAAGCAGTAGGTCCGTTTGAACACTCTCAAGAATATCTCAATTTGTTACAAAAACACCCTAGTATAGCTGGGATGCTAAATAAAGGCAAAGGAAGGGTTTCACCAGATGAACTGTCAGAAGAAGAGAGACTTGAAGGCAGGGTTGCTGACAAGCAACTATATCATGCCTCCGACATGAGAGATTTTATAGATTTAGCTGCAGAAGACCCAATTGGATTAGAATTTTTAAAGCATTTTGTTATTTTACCCGAAGATGCTATTGCAGTAATGGGTATTTTGGGTATTAATGCAGCTGATCAAAGAGATAGTGAATCAGATCAAGTTGTTGAGCCAGAATTGGATGCCTTAGAATCAGACACAATAGATGAAAGTCTTGCCGAACTTGTAGATACTATCTCAGAGGCTTTTAAAAATCAAAAAGCACCAAAAGGAAAACCAGACTCTGGAATCTTTCAAAGAAATATGAAGAGAAGGCTTTCAAAGGCACATGCTGTCTATTTAGATATGGGTAGGAAAGATTTAACAAAACATGGAGGAGGTTTTCATTTGGATAGACCAAAAGATATTTCAAATGCGTTTTTAGCTGAAGAAGATATCGAGGAGGCCTCGGGCCTTGGTAATGTTGGTCCGATGGGTCATGTCGACAGTACCGTTCGTAAGCCTAGTCCAAAAAGGAATGACAAAAAAATGAAGAAAGAAGAACAACAATTACGCTTGCAAATAAGAAAGGGTCTAAAAGAGTTTTTTAAATTTAAAAGAAAAGAAAACATAAATTTAATAAATGAAGTTATTCAAGAACATCAATTAAGACTTCATCTCCGAAAGATTATTTTTAGTGAAAGTTTAAACTTGTATGAAGCTGAAGAGCCAACGACTGATGTTCATGATAATACTGGAATTAACACCTTGAAAGACATGATGTACAACACTAATGTTCTTTCAACTTTACGAGAGGTATACAAATCTTTAACCACAGACGAAGGCCAAAAAAAGTCTTTTAGGGCTCACATTGTGAAATGGACACAAGACACACTAGCAACTGTGAGATTGAATGATACAACAGAGCAGGTAAGTGAACAAAACGATTTAGGTATCGATATTGAAGGTATAAATAACGAAAAGTTCATTGACGCAAAAGATGGTTCAGAAGCAGATATCCCCAAAGAAGACCCAGAAGAAGAAAAAATGAAACCAATTTCAGGTGAAGATACCACAGGTAGAAATAAGGCAGAAAGAGTCTATCCTATTATTGAAAAGTCAATTATTAAGTACTATGCAGAGTTAGACAATGCAGAGGACCAAGAAATGTTTTATGACTATCTAATAGCAAATTTAAAATTATATTTTGATAAATGGGATAGCGAATCTGATGAAACTATTGAAGAGCCCACAAACGATGAATATGAGCAAGCCAAAGATGCTATTTAATTTTTTATCTTGATTTATTAAAAACCTTATGATACCCTTGGTAGGAAGGTTGGCAAATTGGTTGTAAAAGATAATACATTAAAAAAGAATAAATTTTCTTCTAGTCATAAAGATTATAATTTAAAAAATATTTTATTATCAGAAGGAAAGATAGATCAAAAATTCTTAGAACAAATAAATTTATTAAAACTTGAAGAACTTATATGTCTAAAGTTAATTCAAAGTGCCTCAAGCTTGAGCGGCAAGATTTATAATTTTCCTATATTTAAATTCACTAACGATATCTGTAAAGAGGCTATTTATAAATTTGCACTATCTATGTCTAAAAATAGAAAAGAGGCTAGTTTAATATTGGGGCTAAAAAAAATTGATATAATTAATTATATTAAGAGCAACAATTTAGAAGAGGAATTTAAAAATGTTAGTAAATCAAAAAAGAATAAATAAACCATGGGGCTATGAAATTATTTGGTCTCAATGCGATAAGTTTGTCGGAAAGATTTTGTTTATTGAATGTAAGAAAAAACTTTCAAGACAGTACCATGTAAAGAAAGAAGAGACTATCTTAGTCCTAAATGGCACATTGTCATTAGAAATAGGAAAAGATGAAAATATAAAAATATTAGAACTCAAAAGAGGGCAATCTTATCATGTAGTACCGGGAGAGATCCATAGATTTTGCGCGCCTTTTGGTGATATAGAATTAGCAGAAGTTAGTACCCCAGAACTAGATGATGTTGTGAGGTTAGAGGATGAATATGATAGAGTCAAATAAGATATGTTATGTTTTTGATGTAGATGGTACCTTAACTGAACCAAGAACCAGAATGGATCCATCTTTTGCTAGAGAATTTTTTGAATGGTCCCAAAACAGGCAACTATTTGTAGCTACTGGTTCTGACTTCGACAAAACAAAACAACAAGTCCCAAGTAAAATATTAAGTTGCTTCCAGAATATTTTTTGCTGCATGGGTAATGAAACTAGAAACTCAAAAGGTGAAATATTGGAAAAGTCAGACTTTGTTATTCCAGATGATTTAGATAGAGATTTACAAGAAATTTTAAGTCAAAGCAAGTATACTAAAAAAACTGGAAACCACATAGAATTTAGAACAGGTATGATTAATTTTTCTACTGTTGGAAGAAATGCTAGTAAGATAGAGAGAGAACAGTATAACATTTGGGATAATCAGTTTCGAGAAAGACAATCAATTGCTGACTATATTAATAAAAATTATCCAACCTTGAATGCTTCGGTTGGTGGTTCTATCTCTATCGATATCATTGAAGAGGGAAGAGACAAAGGTCAGATAGTAAATTACCTAGAAAATCAAGGTGCACTAAAGATAATTTTTGTTGGAGATAGGTGTTTTCCTGGAGGTAATGACTGGGGTGTGATAAGAGAACTTAAAAAATCAGATCTTGCATTCGAGTGGTATCAGGTTAAAAATCCCAACGAAACTTTAGCTTTATTAAGAACAAATAAGGTTTTTGACGGCGGAAAATAATTTTAATTTATAGTTAGTGTGAGAGGGGCTAAAACGTGGGGTAATATTAGGTTTTTTATATGCTAACTTTTTGGATTGGGGGGTTCATATCCTATTACATAAACCCCGGGGTAAATCTCGTTTTAAATTTCACTGGAAACACCATAAAGTTGCTCGAAAACATCAAAATCTCGACCCTGATTACAAATTAAAAATTTGGCACAATGAAACAATACTCACAACATTAGGTGTGATTCTTCATATTCCTATGTTATGGATCTGGCCGTCGTTTGCTTTAACTGCTATGACTTATGGAATAATCTATATGTTTCTCCATAGAATGACCCACACTTATGTAGATTTTTTTAAAAAATGGATGCCTTGGCATTACGAACACCATATGGGTAAGAATCAAAATGCAAATTGGTGTGTAATATGCCCATTGATGGATCATATTATGGGAACAAGGGAAAAATGGCTTGACAAAAACTAGTTAGTTTACTATCTTTATTGGAGGATAAAAAATGAAAAAATTTCTACATAAATTAGTTACATTGTTTGACTCAAGTCACTGTTGCTGCTGCTGTGGGTGCTGTAGTTGTGTAAAGGGGTGTTGTTAAATGCCAAAATTTTATAGACAAAATAAAAAAAGAATTGATCCTAGATATTTTTTAAATGAAACTTCAACAAGAGATGAAGAAGACTTGAGTGAAGCGAAGGCTGATTGCTGGTGTGTAGACGATTCAGGCAAAAAAGTGGGAGAAGTTTCTTCTGAGGGAAAATGTAGAGGTTTTTCAAAAAAGAAATGCGCAGACTCAGAAGATGAGAAAGAGTATGTACTAGACGCCCCAGCCCAAAATGTGAAATCCCACTTTGATAAAAGAGCCCACAGAGCAGGCCTTGCTGCAAATATGAGATAAAATGGGGTGATAAGGTTTCGACAGGACAAGGAGAAAAGCAATGCCAAAATTTTATAGACAAAATAAAAAAAGAATTGATCCTAGATATTTTTTAAATGAAACAACTTATAGAGGTGTATTAGATGAAAACACACTAAGCCCAGGTCAAAGAAATTATTGGTCTTCGCAAATATACTTCTATATACAAAAAAATATGGATAAACCAGAATTTAAGGACATGGAACAACAGCTTCGCGATACTGCTGAACGTGCTAGTGCTAGCAGGGCAGACAGAGAAGGTGGATTATCAGACGAAGAAATTAAATCGTTATTGCCTTTCATGACTCCAGAAAAAGGGTCCCTTCAGAGTTTCGCTGACGCGGTTGCAAACATTTCTAGCTCATCCACCGGAGATTCTGATGGTGACGGTTCTTCAGATGCAGAGGAGCTAATGCAAATAGCTCAATCATTGAAAGATCAAGATCCAAGTGCTTAGGGGGTGACCAGGTTTCGACAGGGTAAGGATAATAATATGTGCAAGGCTGTGTGAGTGAGGTCACAGTAAAAACACTCAAAACTATAAACGCAAACGATGACGTTGAAAATTTCGAGGATTTTGCGCTTGCCGCATAATTCTTGAGGAGGTTTTCCAGATACCTTCTTAACCGAACATCTGGATTTGTTAATTTATATAACTATATATTTGCTACTTAATAGCTGTCTTGTGCTAGAACAAGACTAACCTTGTGAACGACGTATTATTTGAGATGTTCTGGACGCGGGTTCGACTCCCGCCACCTCCACCAACTTTTTCTTCCTTTGGAGACTACTTAAAACATGCGCAGAATAATCATAAGAATAGTCAAGGCGGCAAAATCTGTAAAGGATTATATATGCCCTCCTGCTACAAAAGATCTTGCACTCAACACAAAAAACAGAGATGCAACAATAAAAGAATACAACTACGGACCGCTAAACGTCGATGAGCCTGGAGATTACTGGAAAAAGATAGGCAAGTATTGGAAGACTACTGAAAAAGCTGCAAAGAAGTCTAACTGCGGTAACTGTGTGGCTTTTGATATATCTCCAAGAATGAAAGAATGTCTACCAGGAGATACTTTTGACAAAGATGGTCAACTTGGCTACTGCTGGATGCATCATTTTAAATGTCATTCTGCACGATCTTGTCACACTTGGGCCAAAGGTGGCCCAATAAAGATTGACAAAGAATCTCACAAATGGCAAGATAAAAACAAATTTGAAAAAAAATCATGACATATTCAAAAAAAGTAATAGATCACTTCGAAAATCCAAGAAATGTAGGATCATTAGACAAAGATGATGACTCTGTAGGAACAGGCATTGTTGGGGCCCCTGCTTGCGGGGACGTGATGAAACTTCAAATCAAAGTAAATGATGATGGTGTAATTGAGGACGCAAAATTCAAAACATACGGTTGTGGTTCTGCCATAGCTTCATCATCGTTGGTGACGGAATGGATCAAAGGCCGAACACTTGATGAGGCCAGAGAAATAAAAAACAAAGAGATAGCTGATCATCTCGCGCTACCGCCTGTAAAGATACACTGTTCTGTTTTGGCTGAGGATGCAATAAAGTCTGCTATTGAAGATTATAAGAAGAAGAGTAATTAACTCCCGCCACCTCCACCAATTTTAAATTATGATTACTTTAACTGAAAATGCAGCAAATAAAATTAAAGCCCTTCTCGCTGAAAAAGAAGAAACCGGAATTAGAGCTGGCGTACGAGGCGGAGGTTGCTCTGGGTTTACTTACAAATTAGAATTTGACAATCAAGATGATAACGACCGCGTCATAAACAGCCATGGCGTCAACCTCTATATTGATCCAAAGAGTTATTTATATTTAATGGGTACTGAAATAGACTTTATAGATAGTTTGAACGGTGCCGGATTTAAATTCAATAATCCTACCGCAAAGCGCACGTGCGGCTGCGGCGAAAGTTTTTCTGTTTAGCTCCCGCCACCTCCACCAACTTTTCTTATTTTGGAAACTATTTATTATTATGAAACTTATAATGGAAAACTGGAGAAGATACCTTAAAGAATTTTTAGATCCAGTCGAAAACCCAGAAACAGCACCACAATTATCACAAACAATCGGATCAGCAAATAACTTGGATAAACCAATCGGTGCTGTGATCGAAAAGCTATGGGCAGACGAGAGGACAGTGCATGAAATGCTAAATATAGCAGGCATGATTGTGGACGCGTCGGGTCAATTTACTGGTACCGACTTCGAGACCGGCCGCCTAAACCCCTCAAGTTACAGCAGATTTAAGGACGCAGCTAAAAGATTTAAAGATTCTAGGGGAATATCTCTTGAGAGATTAGATTTGGCCGCTGAAACAATTTTGTGGGGCCTTGCAAACATTCCTGTCATCGGTGCTATCCCGGGCTTATTTGCAAAAGGCGGGGCCAAAGTTGCGCAATCATCTAAAGGTCTCAGTTTATTTAAAATTAAAAATCTTGCAAAAGACCTCTCTAAAGGTGGAGAAAAAGGGAAGAAATTAGCATCAGAATTAAAAACTCAAATAAACAGTATGTCAACTAATGTAAAGATTGGGACAAAAATGGGGTTTGAAAAGTTCTTTCGCCAAGTGCGCTTAGCATCAAAACAGGCCCCTATTGCAAAAATGGAAAATGTTACTATTAGGCTACCAGAAAATAGCATGCTGCGAAGAGGGATAGAAGTTGAAAGAGACTTAGGAAAATCTACAATAAGAAATACTCCCAGAAAGAAAAAAGCCCAATATAGTAAATCTATGGAAAGAAATGCCACAGCCCGACCATCGCATCTTGGAGAATACACTTTTGAACATATGCCGGAATTAACAAAAAAAGTTTTCTGGAGGGGTACGGGTGTAGCCGATAAGAATGTCGGTGTTAAGGATTTGAGACCTGACCTTGCAAGGCCGGGAAGAATTAACAGGGGTAATAAAAAAATACTACCAGGAGAAGGCTTCGATGTTCCATACGGCTTCTATGGAGCAGAATCAAAAAAGATTGCAAGCGATTATTTAGAGCCGGGCGGAAAATTAAAGGTGATTACCTTGAAGCCGGATGCTAAAGTTTACACTTGGCGTCCCCCCGCAGGAGAAAACGCCAGAGGAATACCCGGAGGAGGGTGGACTACTCGAATTAGTAAAAAAGATACTGAAATCCTCAGACAAAATGGTGTAGATGTACTTTATCGCCCGGGCGACGAAATAGTAGTGATAAACAAAAACGCGCTTGAAAATATTCAAGATTATAATTTAACTTCTAGGTTTATAGAGAAATTTAAAAGCCTTTTTCTAAAATAATTTAGCTCCCGCCACCTCCACCAACTTTTCTTATTTTGGAGACTACTTACAATAAGGAGATTTTGTAATGAAAATAAAAATTATTATAAAAGAAGAAAAAGAATTTAAGCCTCATAAAATGTATGACCCTAACTCTAGTGAAGTCATAGATGCAAACTCGGAGGAAGATCATAACAAAGCCTCTGAAAAGGGGTATATTCATATTGACCCTGAAGAATTAAGAAAGATTTTAAAAGATGAAGGTGGCGCAGCCGGCCTAGAACCATTTTTAGATTCACCAAAAATAGATGCGGAAGCTGAAGAAGTGCAGGCTGCACTATCAGCTATGGATGATGTTGGGGAACATGAAGATGGGGACTACATTTTACAGGATGATGAAACTTTTAAAACCAGTGATAAAATCCTAATACAAGTAATCAAAGAAGAAATAATAAAATTATTTTTAGAAAAAAAGAAAAAAAAGAAAAAAAAGAAAAAGTCTTCGGGTAAAAAAGATGCTTGTTACCACAAGGTTAGAAGTAGATATAAAGTTTGGCCATCAGCCTATGCTTCTGGTGCTTTAGTCCGTTGCCGTAAAGTTGGTGCAAAAAATTGGGGCAACAAGAGTAAGAAAAAGAAATGAACAGAAAAGAACTTTTAGCAATCATAAAAGAAGAGGTTGAAGCGGTTCTTGATGAGAAAAAAAAGAAGAAGCGCAAAAAGCGCAAAAAGCGCAAAAAAGCAGGATCAGAATCTAGTAAAGAATCTTCTTTGAGAGATTGGTTTGGCCGTAAAGGAGCCAAAGGAAAAAAGAAAGGTTGGGTTGACTGTAATGCACCAGATGGTAAAGGTGGATATAAATCTTGTGGTCGCTCAAAGGGAGAAAAAAGGTCAAAGTATCCAGCTTGTCGTCCCACGCCTGCAGCATGTAAAGAGCGTGGTAAAGGTAAATCTTGGGGAAAGAAAGCTAAAAAAGGTAAAAAATAATGAAAAAAATAAAAATAAATATATTAGAAAATAATAACAATCTTCCGTGTGGCCATCAAGTTGATGAAGGATGCGGTTGCGAGCAGCCGTCAGTTGCTTACTCTAATTCTCACAATTCTGAAGAATCAAGAATGCACAGAACAACGTTGGCTCACCTTGTAGCAGACGTAAAAGTCCTTCTTGATTTAATTCAGGACGGTGATGATTTACCAGAATGGCTTGAGACAAAAATAACTAAAGCAGGAGATTATATGTCATCTGCAGCGCGCTATATTTCAGGGAATGTCGCAAGAGACCATGGGCAGTTAGAAGAGAATAGTACACTACAAGAAGGCATTTGTGAGGTAGATTCCTACTATTCTTTGTATGAACAGTTGCAGGATGCAATAGACGAAGACGGAAACTCACCATGCCCAGAGTGCCTTTATGAAGCCATGGTCGACGCAGATTGTGGTTGCCCTGATGTGTTAACTGAAGCGGAATACAAAGGCAGAAAAGTAAAATTAAACAAGCGCATGCGCGGAGATGTGAAAAAATTTAAAGTTTTTGTTAAAGGGTGTGGAAAAGATAAGAGTAGAGTTAAAAAAATAAACTTTGGCGATAAAAATATGAAGATAAAAAAGAATATCCCGGGGAGAAGAAAGTCGTTTAGAGCAAGGCATAAGTGTCACACAGCTAAAGACAAATGCACCGCGCGCTATTGGTCATGCAAGGCATGGTAAGAAGGTAAAGTACTATGAAACTTATAATGGAAAATTGGAGAAATTATTTAAGAAAAGAACAGAATGATAGCAGTTTTGTTTTTGGTCCTGCCAGGGAGCTTTTGTATAGAGCAACAAAATCCATCTCAGATGATGTTATAAATAATCAAAGTGATTTAAATAATATAAAATATTTAGAAAAAATGTATTTTTCTACTGCGCATTTACCTCAAGGAAATAAACCTAGGACTCCAGAACAGCAAAGGGAAATGAGAGACATAATTGATTATAAAAGGGATGCATTTAGGCACATTTTAGCTAATGCTTGGTTTGGCCAAAAATACCCAGAATGGTCAATGAAGGCTGCCGGTGAAACTGTTGAGTTTTTTGGTGCACTGAAGAACTTTTTCTTAAAGGCTGTTAAGAAAGGTAAATTTGATGGGTTTGATTCCGGGCGTCAAATGGATATAAAAAATAATGAGCTTGGTTTAAAATTAGCTAAGAAGTTTATTAGAGGTTCATCAGGAAAACCTGACTTACCATTAAAGGTAGTAGCCTTGGAAGTTAAGGAGTTAATAGACACTGGTCGCTTTTTTGTGGACTATAAAGGACAAATAGTCACATACAGGGAATTAGACATGGGCCCCGATCCAATTCGCCCCCCACCACAGGAATACAAATAAAATCACAACTCTTGGTTTAAAGTAAACTAATTATAGTGTATAAAAGTGTATCGATGATATACCAAATAAAAAAAATCCTGGAGATAATAATAATGAAATTAAATGAATTTGTTAACATTTTTAAATCTTTTAAGTCTAAAATGAACGAACAAACCTCTGATGGTAGGTGTTTTGGCTCTAAAGGTCACAATTTAGATTTTTCAACATCTTTAGAAATGTTAAACCTTTACGCAGCAGAAAATGATGTTCTTCTGGACCGATCGATTCCATCGCCCAAGCACGGCGGAGACGCAGCATGTTCTCCAGAACTTGTAGATATAATAAAAAAAGTTCAGAAAAAATTAAAAGTATCGGATGATGGCATAATAGGAAAAAACACTTTACTAGCTTTACAGGCAAAATTGTCTCACCATGAAAGCATAAAAAACTTACAAATTACTGGCGATACTGAAGATGCACAAGACGAAGACTCCCCAGAAGGAGCAATAGAATCTGATATCAGAGATAGGTTACTCTTTGTTGGTGATAGTATAGCATATGGAATGCATAAGTTCGGAAACAGAAAAAAAGGAGAAAGTATAGCAGTCCCAGGAGATATGAGCACAAAGATATTATCTGACTTCACAGGGTATATATCAAAAAATCCAAAAAACACAGGAAACAAAATAGTAATATTATCTGCAGGGACTAATGATGTTTTCTCGGGAGCCATAGAGCCCGGTGCATATTTGAAAGCTTCAAGACCCATTTCAAACATTAAAAAAATAGTCTCCTTGGCAAACCAGTCTGGTTATGACATTTATGTAATGAAACTTATGGAAGATGGGAAAGAAAAAAGAACAAAATTAAATAATCATGACTATTATCCTGAAAGACACTCAGAACTAGTAAGTGAAGTAAACAAATTTATTGACAGTCTCAACAGTTTTAATAGCAGAGGAGTTCAGCTAGGTCCAGATGGTATACATCCTACGGCAGCAGGTTATAAGGCTCTAGTATCGGAGGTCTTAACTATCATTAGAGCTGAAGGTCCATCCACTCCGGATTTGGGAATTGATAGAGGCGATGATGAAGACTTGCCACCAACTGACACTGACACTGATACACAGGGTACAGATGAGGAAGATGTTCCGCAAGATTTACAAACTGATCCTGAAGATACCCCAGAATCCACCGGCGCGATGCTATATGATGCAGTTAACGCCCCTCCGTGGCTTAAAACTGGTGCTGCATTGAGATTGCTCACTATCTTGGAGGACTTCGGCACAGAAGAAGAAATACTCACCTCTATGGATCAAATTGTTCGTTCTGCTATGCGTAAGTTAAAGGTCTCAACACCGGATGATAGTACCCCAATAAGCCCTAAAGATGTGAGAAATTTTCAAAGTAAAGTTGGAATAAAACCGGATGGAGACCTGGGCCCTATGACATTTTCTTCCGCAGCATTATTAAACAGTAAATACGCATCTGCACCACTTTCGGAAAGAGCAAATAAGGTCTCAAAAATGTTTAATAGTTTCGGGTCAAGTTCTTTAAGAGAGAGGACAAGTAAAATTTTTGAAGCTGTAAGTTCAACAGGGGTTATTGATCCAGATAAATATGTTGATGAAGTTGCATCATCCCGCGCATTGTCGAAAGCTGTAAGAGCTTTAAATAGAAGCGGCAACAGGGTCGCGACCCCTTCCCGTGCAAAAGAACGTAAAAAAGCAACGCCATTAAATAGCTGGAGAGATGACACAGAGTTTTTGGAAAAAACAGAAAATCTCGCAAAGAAATATGGCATGACTAGAGCTGAGCTTTTGGCTTTATTTTGGCACGAAACCGCTGGCACCATGTCACCTAGAATAGAAAACAGTTATGGCTACACAGGCCTAATACAATTTGGTACGATGGAGGGTGGTATAAAATATCGAGCACGAACCGGTGGAAAGCTCAATATGGACGCCCCAATAGTATCAGTTAGTAGAATAATGGGTAGAAAAAAAGGAGATGAGATTACCAAGAAAGAACTAAAAGGTATGTCTCGCGCAGACCAGGTGGATGCAGTGGCAGCTTATTTTAAAATGTGGAAAATAGATAAACTACCTAGAGATGAATTTATGTTAGGGCGCATTTACTGTACGATTTTATATCCTATAGCAAGAGCCTTTGGGCCAGATGAAGCTGTCATGGCACAATCTATGAAAGATTTTAATCATAATAAATATACCACCTCCAGAAAACAAAAGGCAATTAATGCCTTCAAAGTTAATGGTGCATACCTAAGAAAACAAGGAAAAAGAATGATGACCATTCGCGATCTTCATAAAAAAATGAGAAGTCATATCAAGAATGCAAATCTTGACTTTTAGCTTGACTAATTACATTTTTTAATATATTATGTAATTATGATTAGAATTATTGGAAAAGTTCCCCATAATGTTACTATTGCTTGTTCTGGCGGTGTTGATAGTATGGTAGTTTGCCACTTCCTAAAAATGGGCAAAAGAAATATCAGACTTGCTTATTTTAATCATGATACTTTTCACTCACAAAAAGCTCAAGATTTTGTCGAAAGTTTTTCAAACAAAAATAATCTTGATTTAACAATCGGCAAAGTAAAGGGTGTCAAAGGCCGCCGTTCAATGGAAGAGTTCTGGAGAGATGAAAGATACTCTTTTTTAGAAAAATTAAATTCAAATTTTATAATTACTTGTCATCATCTAGATGATGTTGTAGAAACTTGGGTTATGTCTTCACTACATGGAATGGGAAAACTTATCCCATACAAAAGAAGATCTAATATCTACAGACCTTTTTTGATGACATCTAGAAAGTCTATCCAAGAGTATGCAAACAGAAAAGAAGTAAAATGGATTGAAGATCCCTCTAATCAGCAAGGAACATATATGAGAAATTATGTTAGACACACAATGATGCCACATATTTTAAAAATTAATCCTGGGATTAGGACTACAATTAGAAAAAAATTAATTGAAAGTACGTATCATATATGATATAAATTATATA
>CEUT01009738.1_pt1 | contig 38530 bp, 29 predicted proteins | sample 531401 | NCBI WGS metagenome assembly CEUT01 (sample SAMEA2622821, study PRJEB7988) | marine metagenome | biome: marine biome (ENVO:00000447); feature: surface water layer (ENVO:00002042); material: "saline water (ENVO:00002010), including plankton (ENVO:xxxxxxxx)" | depth 5 m | reverse complement strand
GCTTCGTCCATAGCTTGACGGCTTAGAAGTTCTAAGTCTTTTACGTCTGTAGAAGGATCGGAGGTGGCAACCTGACCAGCGATAGCGTACATATTCTGAGCTTCGTTGACCATGCGTCCACGAAAATGCTCGACTAGATACTCATCACTGGGGTTGGAAGCGAAAAAACGACGAACGTTTGAGCGTGATGCTTCAAATAGTTCTTTGTTTCCCTCTTTGATCTTCTTGACAAAATCGGTTCCAGAAAGCATTGTATTTAACTTATCTACACTGTTATTTATCTATATCTTTTTTACACCATTCCTGTGGTATCTCCCCAAATGTCTTTTCATAACTTTTATATAACCAATCAAACTCTTCTCGCATCCTGTCATAGTCTATAGGATTCTTTTCATTTACCCATTGATCAGGAAACTCAGAAAACTCATCTCTATCAGTTCCTTTCTCAGGATAATATACATTTCTGTGCATCTTTGGTATCGGATGATTCAAAAAATTAGATAATTCAGTAGGATCTTCCCATATCCTTTCCATCACCATAGGGAATACTTTGTCCTTACCCCATACTCTGACATGCTTTTCATATATCTCATGGTACAATGATGACTTTTGCACATTACCTTTAGGTGTGTAAATCCTGTCATACTGAGTAAATGCATTAGACCATATCTTACGAACAGGGTCTCTAAAGATCATAGTGACCTTGATATCAAAATGATCAGACAGTGCATCACGAAGATAGCAGAGGTAATCCTCATCCATAATTGCTGGTTTGTTAGAAAAATCACCTACTGACTTATACTCTCCATCCAAGTAGTCCCAATGTCTTTTGTAATATTCAATGTATTTTTCTATAGATGTAGGTAGAGAAAAGAAATAGTTATCCTCTTCTCTAGTAAACTTTGTCTTCTCTCTTGAGTCATCACTTATCAGATGTCCTCTTGGTACTGCAAGAAACTTAGATGCTCTACCCTGCCATCTATTGTAACTTGCTAGAGCACCTCTGTTATCTTGCTGCTCCCTATTCCACTGAAATTGATCTTGGTATTGTAAGACATATAACCAGTGTGTCTTCTTACGATGACCTGTATGCAGATACTTTGTATCGTGCTGGAGAGTACGCCACAGTGGACTGGTGGCACAATATGCACACCCAACGTTAAAAAGAAATGGTATCTTCATATATCAAATTCTCTTTTACACCACTCCTTAGGTATGTACCCAAACTTCTTTTCAAAATTTACATATAAAAAATCTAACTTCTCCCTCAAGTAATCATATGGTACAGGTTGTACCTCCCATTGCCATTGATCTCTCAACCATTCATACTTTGGTATATCCATACCTCTCTCTGGCCAGTAGCAATTCCTATGCATCTTGTCAATCTTTACATCTAAGAAGTCTGCTAACCCACTAGGATCTTGCCACACATCCTCCATTATAATTGGATAAACATTCTCTTCACCCCATGCATCTACATGATATTGATACATCCTATCATAGTGCCACTGTGGTCTCTTATCTGCTGATTTACGAAACACCTTATCCATATTGCATTTACAGTTAGACCATATTCTACGAACTGGGTCTCTAAAAATTAGAGTTACCTTTATGTCAAATGCTTCTAGCATTCTGTCACGTATATCCATCAAGAACTCTGGATGTAAACAGCAAATCTTATTGGAGAAGTCAGCAACATACTTGTACTCACCATTCAAATTATGATAATGTCTTGTAAAATATTCAATATACTTTTCAAGGGATGTTGGTAATGAGTATAACTCTATCTCCTCTTCTCGTGTAAAAGTTGACTTCTGTAGAAATGCTGGTTTTGATGTAGATGGTGGTTCAAAAGGTGTCTGTTGATGTTTTCTTGCCCAATCGTGCCATGTTCTACCATTCTGATCTACGTATTCCTTATAACCATACTTCTCTGCTTCCATGAACTGTAGAATAGTCAACCAGTGAGTCTTCTTACGATTCCCAGTATGACATATCTTATTATCCCACTGCAATGTGTACCACAATGGTGTGGTAGCAGCAAAGGATACTCCTCCATTCATCAGAAGTGGTACTTTATTTGGCATATACGAAGTAATATCTAAGATCGTTTTGTTCTGTGTATTCCATTTTTAGATCTTTTACAACATAATTATATTTTCTTGCAACTGAGTATATCTTTTTCTGTGACCACCCAAACCATTCAATACCTTCTACACCTCTATGTGGTATGCCAGGATTGACTCTGAATATCATCTCCTTTCTAAACAACGGATACAATAACCTTAGTTGATTGTCAATATTTTTTTCATCACCAAAGTTTATAGACCCTAGACACAACACTATATCAAATGCACTCTTCTCATATATGGGATCTGTAGGATCTGTTACCAAAGTCTCTAAAGATATTTTCATGTCAGCACAATCATTATAGGGGTCTATTCCTATAAGGTTGTGTATCTTTCCCTTGAGTCTATTATAACCACACCCTACATCTAGGACGCTATCAGGTCTTTGATTATTAACGTAATCGACCAGATTATAGCCACTATACTGAAGAAATTGATAATTCGTGTCTTTCCAGATTCCATTGAAATACGAGTCCATTACTTCGCTGTCTTACCTCTTCCTACAGTCTTTTTAGGTGGTGTAAATTTACCAGCATCCTTACCTTGTGGTTGCATGGCGTTTATCTGATTTATCAACTGCACTATTCTTGCTTCAAATGCTATTGACTTTGATGTCTCTTCATTCAAACGTCTGATATAGATTTGTAATAGTTGTTGTAGTTCTTGAACTTGATCCATAAAAAAGGGGTGTGTATACACCCCTAATTATATCACTTTTTACTCGCTTTAGAACGAGCCACCATCCACTGTTATATTTTCCAGACTTCTTGTTGTTCCAGAACATGAAATAACTTGTGATTGTCCTGCACAATCATTCACGTATAAGGAACCTACCTCTAGTCCACCGTATGCACTTGGTGACATGACTCCAGATGTCTCAGATGCTTCTCCAGCAAGAACAAATCTTGCAGCACTGTCATCCCAGTAGAACGCTGCTTTCTTAGCAGATCCACTGTAGTAGTTTAAGACTAAACCAACGTCTTTGTTGGTGTCTGAACTTAGAGCACCACCATCAACCTTCTGAAGTTCAAGTAATGTATCTTCAATGGTTGTGTTTACGGTATTGATCTGGGTTGTTGTACCGTTGACTGTTAGGTCTCCACCGATTGTCACGCTCTGAGCAAAGTCTGCTGCACCGTCTACATCTAAAGCACCTGTAACTGTTAGTCCAGCACCAACTGTTGCAGTTGTTGACTTGAGGAATGTTGCAGTTGTTATACCAGAAACATTGATAGCAGAGAAGTTAGCACCTTGTCCACCACCAAGAACGTAGTCCTTGATTCTGGAAGCAGCAGTCTTTCTGTTTGTACCACCAGCACCGTCATCAACGATGAATAGATCACCATCAGTTATTGCAGCACCTATATCAGTACCACCGTCAATGTCTATTACAGCAAGAGGTAGAGTATTTGCGGTTGCATTAGCAAGAGAACCTGTTATGTCTCCCGTTATATCACCGACAAATGTACCTGAGGTCGTGACTCCTGTAACCGTTAGATTATCTACAACGTTTAGGTTTTGTAGAGTTGCTACGTTACCTAATGTCTTCCATGCGACTGATTCAAACTCATCTCCTACAGTTGCACCCTCTGTCATAACGAATGTAGATCCGTTTTCAGCAGAGTAATCTGTACCGTTTATAAGACGAACACCGTTTTGATAAACGTCAATGAATCCTTCTGAGTATCCAGCAGATACTGTGAAAGTAGTTTGACCTTGTGTAGCAGTATGTGTCTGTCTTGATGTATATGTTGTTGCAGCAACACCAGTTAGGATAACGTCAGCAACACCATTTGAAACGATGAAGTCATCAAGACCAGATCCTCTGAACTTGAATGCTGTAACTAAACCTGAGTGACCAGATGCAGTTTGAACACCAACTAAAGGTATTAGACCATCATTAGAATCTCTTAGATCTCCTGCTGTAATCTGACCTGTAACAGTTGCAGTACCGTTTACAGTTAGACCAGTTAGTGTACCAACATTAGTAAGAGAAGAGTTGACAACGTTAGCACCAAGAGTGGTTGCACTCAATGTCTCTACGTTGTTTATTTTGTATACCTTACCAGATGCAATGTTTAGGTTCTCAGAAGATCCTAGGTTATCACCTGTTGCTTCAAACTGGAATGTCTTGTTACCTTCACCAGATACGATTGTAATACCACCACCATTAGCAGCAGCATCGTTAGCAGCACCTGTACCCAACTCAAGGTTCTTATCATCCACTGTCATAGTGGTTGAGTTAACAGTAGTTGTTGTACCGTCTACTTGGAAGTCACCGGCAATGACAACCTTACCTGTGTTATCACCTACCGCAGCAGGGTCAAGAGTGATTGTTGCAGGACCTGAGATTGTGTTTGAAGTAACTCTGATTGCAGATCCTTCAGCACCTGTATGGAATGCAGTACCAGTAATAGTGCTTGAAGCATTGATTGTTGAGTGGTTTGTCTGTCCAGTAAATGTTGAGATACCAGATACTTTTAGTTGTGTAGCATCTACAAATCCAGCAGTTGTAATACCACTGACGTTTATAGCAGCAAAGTTAGCACCTTGACCACCACCAAGAACGTAGTCCTTTATTCTTGAAGCATCTACCTTTCTATTAGTACCGCTACCACCATCGTCAACGATGAACTCGTCAGCATCAACTATTGCAGCACCTATATCAGTACCACCATCAATGTCTAGTGTTGAGATAGGTGTTGTACCAGCAGATAATCCTGCACCAGATCCAGTGAACTGTGTTGCAGAAACTGTACCTGTTACGTTAGCACCACCAGAAGCAATTGTAACGGTGTTAGCGAAGTTAGAGGTGGAATCTACATCCAATGCTCCTGTAACTGTCAAACCAGCACCAATAACTGCTGTAGTGGACTTGAGGAATGTGGCAGTTGTAATACCACTGACGTTTATAGCACTAAAGTTAGCACCTTGACCGCCACCCAAGACGTAATCTTTTATTCTTGAAGCGTCTACCTTTCTATTTGTACCGCTACCACCATCATCTACAATAAATTCGTCAGCATCAACTATAGCAGCACCTATATCAGTACCACCATCTATGTCTAGTGCACTTAGAGGGAATGATCCTCCATTAAATCCTGAACCTGTATCCCAAGTTAGGTTTCCACTTCCATCACTTCTTAGGAAACCACCTGACGTTGGTGAACCTGGAAAAATATATGTTTGATCACCAGCCAAACTTGCTGGTGCTTTGATTGTTATGGCACTTGTGCCATTGTCTGTTCCTTCTACTAGGTTGACACCTGAACCAGCTGTTGTGGTTTCTCTTGTCCAATACCTTGCAGAACCAACTATTTTGTTACCGTTACTGGTGGAGTTTACACCGACAAACAGATCAAATTTGTCGACTGTAAAACCCGGTTCACCAGCTTGTAAGGCGGGTAAATCAACTAGATTACCCCTTTTAAACTTTAAAATAGGTGCGGGCATTTTTCTATACTACTCTCCTAGAGTATTGTGTTTATAACATTCTCTATTTGGTATGTACCTTTCAAAAAGCTGTAAGGACAGCACTATGTTACTATTTAGAAAGTTCCAGCGTCTAAATCTATCTTATTATCCAACCTATCGTCCATCTCGTTCTCAATATATCCTAAGGAATCTGCTGATAATCCTCCAGCAGCAGGAGCACCACCTGGCACAGTTCCAGACCCAACTGCTGCATCTATTACCTCATCAGGATTTACAAATTTGAATGATGATGTAGGTGCATCATAAACTAAAACAAACCTATTAGTATTTGAAGTTAGGTTAGTTATGTTAACATCAGATAGTTCTGATAGTCTTTCCACGTCGGATCCTCCAGAGCCTGAACCGCCACCGCCTCCTAATCTTACCTTGAGTCCAGAAGCATTAGAGAAGGATGATCCTTTTCCTATGCGAACATGAAAACTACTATTAGCAAGGCGAACTCTCATTAGGAAACAGTTCCGTTTACTTGTGCTTGACCAGTAATTACCTTAGTCTTCTTACTGGTAGTGTCATTGGTTACTATGACATCATAATCATATCTGCCAGCAGTGATAATACCTGTCTGTGCATTAGTCAACGATAATACTATTTTCCCATCAAGAGGTTCGCTACCAAAAGTAACACCAAAACCAATATAACCTTCTGATTCTGGGTGCTTTCTCATCTTACCATCAATACTGTGATTGACTAGATTGAGGTCGGAACCGTTTGCATCTGACACAAAAAATGTGGCAGAGAAATCAGTCCCCTGTTCAATTTGTATATTTACAACTGGGACTGCCATTAGGAAATAGTATATTCAGATCTATTTATTCATCAACATCTGTTTTATAACAATGATTTCAGATTCTAGATACTCTATCCTCTCTTGCTGTTTCTGAATAATTGCTTTTTGATTCATGTATTTCTGATAACCAGAGTTATCAGTTGAGACTATAGCATTAGTCTTCGGATCCCTTTCCAGATTCGGATGATCCTTCACTTTGATCCTTTTTTTCATTTTTGATAATGGGGTAAGTTTCATCTAGGGTTCCCTCAAGAACCTCTGCTGCTAAACTCCAAGCGTTGATTGGCATACTATACTTTTACACCGAATGGATTATTTGGAGTGCCTGATTTAACTGAACCTTTACCAACTCCAGCTGCATTTTTATAATTAGGACCTGCTATTACATCTGCTCCAGGACCTGTTGCAGGAGGAGTTTTGAATAACCGTTTATCATGAGATGCAATTTTTACATCTTTTCTGAATTGACTAAGAGTTTTCATTTTTCTTTTCAGACCTCCTTATAAGTTTAGCATAAACAATATCAGATGCATTATATTGCTCTGGATGTTTCTTTGCTTTTTTTATAAGTCTCTTTGCTGTTTTTTTGGGTGCTTCTGTGCACATTATGCTACTGCGATTGTACGGAAGTCCATTAGTTCGGGAGACTCAGATTGATTCGTTGAGTTGAATACAACCTTGATTTGGAATGCAGTAAATTGTGGTAGATTATCTACTGTGTACTCATGCTCTACAAACTGATTATTCAAACTAGCTGGAATTTTTTTATCAGACTGTCCATCATTGTTATCTGGATTTAGCACATCTCCGGCAGAATCTAAATTCTTGAAGCCAGGAAATAGTTCATACTTCTTGTCAAACGCTGATGTGTCTGCTCTCTTCAAGCGATATAGAACTCTAATGTCAGCACTAGGTGGACGCATCGCTGCAAATAACACCTTGAGTGAAGATGATGGGTTCTCTAATCCAATCTCCTTTGTCTGATATACAAAGTCATGTGGATCTTCTAGAAGATTTGATCTGTTATCTATCTTGAAGTTATTGATAGGTCTATTGATACGATTTGACTCTGTAAGAATAGAACTTGTAAACACGTTGATTGAAGGTGAGACATTGGTGTCTTCAGACGACAATGTTGCTTCAAATGTGAATGATTTAGCACCAGGCAATGGAAGGATTGTACTCTTCGATGTTTCTACTTCCCTAGTAGCAATCATTCTTGTTGATCCAAGATTAGTTTTACCGAATAAAGAGATATCTTGGAATCCTTTATCTAAGTAAGGTGTCTCTATACCACCAACACTCTTACCTGTGATGGTTCTTACCTTACCAGTAACTTTAGTACCAACAGGCACACTATGACTGATATTTGGATTGACTGTGTCAAATATAATGTTAGTAGTTGCTAGTCCTCTAGTACCACCACCAACTTTGTCTTTGTTGAACAGTTTAGTTCCACCTATCTTGACATAATAATGATCAAGTGAAACCTGATCTGGTATAGTGTTGGTATCACTTATATTATGTGTCTTGTTTATCTTACGAAGAGATATACCAGACAACTCATATTTCTGCACTGGATCATTGATTGCATGATCACTAGCGAGACTGCCATCGACACCACGTAGTATTGTGCCCGATAGAACATTGGTTCCAACCGAGGTATACTCTATAATCTCATCTCCAATCAATGCATAACCAGGATTACTTGCGGAGACTTGAGCACCCTCAAAGAAGTTGAATCCGGCAGAACTTGCTATAGAAACATTAGATGTAACACTAGAAGCATATCCCACACTCAATTTTGTTGGCACTGTATCACCAGTAATATTATCAAATGTCACTACAGATCCAATATCATGATGACCATGATTTGGATGATATACCTTGAAGTGTTGTCCATCAAATTGATTGGAGTCTACTGTTACTTGTTGAGGAATGATAGCACTCTGAGCTGATGCTATACCAGCTCCTGCACCAGCAGAAGGTATGATAGTGATAGTGTCAGAAGTATTGAAATCTGCACCAGAACAGTTTGTAAGTTGTAATGCGTTGGTCACAGTAGTAACACCAACAGTAAGTATCAAGTCTTGACCTAATCCCTTAGAACCTAAGTTTGCAGTCAAGGTATCACCCACGTTATATCCTTTACCTGTATTATCACCTTTAATGGTTGCCTGTGTAACTACACCAGATGACACGGTAACAATACCTATAGCACCAGTTCCCTTACCTGTGATAGCAGAGAGTGTTACTTCGTAGTTGTTGTCTTCGTATCCTGCTCCACCGTTGGTGATTGAGAGTGAGTTCGCTGCTTGTGAGATCGCAGAGAGTTTTGCACCAACAACTCCTCGTGCAGTCGTGTTATTGCTTTGCGATATAATTGTTCCTTCTGTGATGTGCGGAGTGTCAGTTCCCGATCCAAGTCCGATAAAGACTTGCTTGGAGAATGTTTCGATTGGGTTTTCTCCGAGTTTGTTTCTTTCATTGTACTTGCCTAATTGTGGATTGTAGAGTCTAACTGTACCATCACCCTCTACAAATTTTGCTCTGTGTGTTGTGTATTTTAAGTCTTCTAACTGTGAAGCAGTCCATGTGGTGTTACTTTGTGCTTTGAATAGTGATCCTTGTGTGGGCTGTTTAGATACAACGATTTGTTGGAATTGACTGAGATTAGCAGTTGTTATATCATTCTCACCAACCTGTGATATCCATGCATCATAATCAGCAGATGCAGATCCAAGATAGATTGCATAGTCACCTCGTGGTAGATAAACGGGTTGAGGGAATTGGAATCTAGTTGGAACTGTTCCGTCATCAGATATATTGACCTGAGATGGTTCTAGTTCAACCTGACTATTCTTCATTATCTTTCTAGATGGGAATCCATTCTCAAGAGTAACGATGTGGACGTTTACTGGAATTTGTTCAGATCTACTTTGGAAGAATAAGTCAACACCAGTCATGAATATACCGTTATCTTCACCAACTTCAAAACTCTGTGCTAATGGGTCACCTTCAATCTCCATGGGTCCATGGTTGATATTGGTTACGTTGGTAATATTAGTAATATTATTGGTTACATTAGTAATATTGTTGATTACAGGTACAGGAAGGTTTGGTTCTGTTCTTATTACAGTCGTTTCTGTAATTTCAAATCCTTCTGAGAAGAACTGTTGCTCTGCATTTGATATGTTTTTACCAGGTATTCTATCCTCAGGTTTTACTTGCGTAATCACTGCAACGTTATCACCATCTTGGAATGTATTTGGTGGAATATAGTAACAACCCTGTAATGTTCCAACGTCATCACTAACCAATCTGACATTAGATATAGTTGCTTGTGCTCCGCTATTCTCACCTATTAAGAGCATGCCATTGGTGATGAATCCAAAGAAGTTACCATCTGATTTTTGGTTCAATGACGCACAGTCAACGTTCAAGACTGTAGATGTCTCAGAATAAGAAGATGATAATCCAACTGTAGGACTGTATGGGTTCACAGTGTATGTGATATTAGGAGCTGAAAAAGGACCTGCTTTATGATTTGGTGTGCAAAGTCTGAATCTTATATCTTCACCTTGACTTGCGTTCTGTGTCGATACAGCAAGACCTCTTACAGTCTCACCTACTTCAAATGATCCACTGACAGGTGTTACTTCTAATAGTTTTGGTACGATATATGAGTTAGTGTCAATCATATCTGTACCAGACCAGTAGGCAAAATGATTAGTGTCAGGTTTTAGGGTGGTTACATTGAATTCAATATTTTGCTCACGCATGAATGGTTGAGGTTCAGTTTGTGCATAGAAGTCATTAGAGAATGCAATACCTTCTTCTATGGATACTTGATTTCTATTGATGTAAACATCCTGCTCTGGATCAAGATGTAACCTACCATTCCAATCCCTATACATGTATGGGTTTACACTTTCAAGACGTGTAGCAAATGGTTGATTTCTATCTATTATCTCTTCGTAATCAAGAGTAACCACATTACCAGTTTTCTTGATGTTAGGTGAATTTAGATCAGTAGCAAATCTAGGATCTACTGTAGGATCAGGTGCACCAGTCAAACCTACCACAGTGTTTGACCCCATAAGAAGATCTATAGCATCACGATGTTTTCTTGCAGTAAGTTTACCACCATCTACTTCAAATTTTATTTCTGTCTGTGTCTTATCTGCTATATCATAATTATTGAATGGATCTACAACAAAACCGTTCTTGAATCTATCAAGACCAGTGGTTGGATCTTTGATAGTAAGTGCAGATGTTTTAGTCTCAAGGAGTGATAGAGATGTAACCTCTTCTAATGTTTCAATCCTAGTCTCTAACTTACCAATATCTTTCATGGTATAACGTCTGTTAGCTTTGAAGTCTATTCTGACGTCACCACGAGCATTATACACATAAGGGTTATACTCAATCTCTGCTAGTAAGAAACTATCGTTGATAACATCAGGTAAGACAGGAGTTTCACTTGGTGTACCTTCTACAACGGTAAAACTACTATTAGGATTGATGTATAATCTATCTTTTCTACCAAGATAGATGTCATAATCAAATGTTATATTCTCATTACTCTCTAAAATAGCACACGACTGACCAGTAGCACTAAAGTTTCTTGAAGCAAACTCAAATGGAGATCTAGAACCACTAAAGTTAGCAACACGTGGACGTAAATCTATAATATCAGTATTTCTTTGACCATTTAATGTAGGAACTGCATCATATTGTGCTTTTTCATAAGATGATGCTGTAACCAAATCACCAGAATCTTCAGAATTTATGGTATAGTGATCCATGTATATCTTCAATTTACCATTTGGTTCAGCAGCAGTTCCTTTTCTTACAAGTCTTCCAAAGTCATAATACTCTTCTCTCTGACCATTATCCAATAAGAAGTTTGCACGAATATTAGGATCGCCAGGTGAGACAACAGAGATATTTGCTCTTACACCAGAGGTATCAAATGATATCTCCTCAGTCTCTATAAAGGTTTTAGAGTTCTTGACACATATTTCTACCCCATCTGTTCCAGAACGTGCTAGAACGTACGCTGCACACCCTGAGGACTTACCTATACCCACCTCTCCAACAATGATGTCTGAGTTATTACTACTAGGACCTGTAAAAGATGCCATAGTAATTTTTGGTATTACTGGATTACCTTCACCTGATGCTTCAAATACAGCATGAACTGCAACAACATCAGGAACGTCTAAAGATATTTCTCTATCTTGTACTCTCTTACCATATACTGCACTTGTTGTAAGACCAGAACCATCTCCAGATGCACCAGCATTCTTAGAACCAGTAACATCTAATACTCCTGATTTTACAAGTGTCTTTGATTTAGATGTGACTTTAGACTTCTGTTTGGTTACATGTACATCAACATTAGATGATTGGTTAGCAGTCAAACCAGATATAGTTGCACTCTTACCACCGTTAGTCAATACAAATTGATCAGATGTTAGATCCTCTACACTACCATCATTGTACATGATATTATATCTTTCCTCATCAAATCCTGCATATACAAATTCAGTACCTACCAATGAGGGTAGATCCATCTGACCTCCACTATTAGTGGTTAGATTTACCACCTCTTCACGAACAAAGAGAGTAGAATCAGTAAGATCAACAGACGCAACATAATTGTGTGGCATATCTGCTGATAAGAAAGCATCTTTTGATTCTCTTAGAAGACCAGAAACAACTTTCAATCCACTGACTGAAATAGCACCTGTTGGTAGTGTACCATCACATACATTTGATACGTCAGCAACATCATCTACAGTTGCAGTTAGACCAGTAGCAGATATAGCAGTGACTTTATGGTAACAAGGAAGGTTTACACCACTCTGAGTGTATTCTATGATATCACCAACCTTCAAGAATTTTGCCCAACCTGTGCCACTAGATGATAGTGTGCTTACACCACCAGATGGAGCACTGATTGAAAATCCTCTTGCTCCAAAATCTGTTTTTGTTTCTAGTAAAACGTCAGCAGTGAATGTTCTACCACCACCAGTTCCTCTGACTGATTTCACATCAGATATATCATACTCTGTAGAAGCAGTTATGATAAAACCTTGTGCTACACCATTTATTATAATCTGTTCACCATTTACAAATTTACCAGAAGTTTCAGATAGGGTCAGTGTTGCTGAATTAGAAACGTCAGTCTTCAGCATACCTCTAGCACCAGATCTAGAACCCTCTATAAGTGCAGGAGCATTTAGAGATATTGCGTTGTTGATTGTGATTGATGTATCAGTTACGATATCGTATAAAAATAACTCATACACTGATGAATTATTGGTATAGCCGGAGTTCTGAAGTTTATAATCATATACTCTTGCTCGACCAATTACATTACCAACAGAGTTGGATTTAGTAGAATCTAATCTTGCATCTCTAAGTTCTATAGTATCTGTGGTGTCCATTTTGATTTGAGCACCAGATAATACGTTGTTTAGTCTAAGTCTATTTCCTGCTACGAAAGGTATTGCTCTTGTCTCAATAGTCTTGGTAGTTCTGGGTTTTACAACATCAACAAATGCATTACCCGCAACTTGTGTTTCATATCCTTTTACAAATGCTTTACCGGGACCTATACGTAGACATAGTAAATCTTTTGTTGGTTTGTTTCCACTTTCTGTAATTTGATTTACAGTGTATTGTCCGAATGTGGAGTATCTATCGTTGAGACACTCTTTTGCCTCTATATCAAACTTAGTAACATAATAGTTTCCACTTTCATCATAAGTACGACGTGCAAACTCCTTTGCTAACTCATTATATACAGTTCTATTAACTATAGTTTTTACTTCACCTTCTTGTGCTCTTAGTAATTCAATGAAGTTCTCATCATTGAAATCTGTTGTAAGTTTTTTGGTAAGTTTTAATTCAATCTTCAAACGATCAGAACCAGGTGCAGTAAAATTACTGAATCCAGCAGCGTTATCATATAAACTATCATCGTCTACAGCAGTTACAATACTCTCTATAACATTGAAACCAACTCTATAACTTGGAGAATTAGAATACTGATCCAAAATTATAGATTCAGTTTTTACTTCAACAAAGGCACCCCTAGCGAAGAATACGCCTCTAACAATTGTAAAAGAACTACCAGTACCAGTAGCATTTGAAGTAACCGCAGTAGCAAAATCAGATCCTTCTTCAATTGTAGTTACTCCATAAGTGAACGTAGATAATGTAATCAGATTTTCACCATCAAGAAATGTATCACGAGTTAAGTCATCAGAACTACCCTCATACTTTATGTACAGAGTAGTGGATTGTTCTATAGACTCAGTCTGCGATAATACTTTTATAACCTTTGCTGTAACACCAGAGTCTTTACCTTTAATACGTCGTCCCACAAGATGTGAGTAATAACCTTCTACAGGAACACCAAAAAATGTAGATTCTATCTTGACATATGTGTAGTCAAAATCATACGAGAATTTACCAGGTATGACTATTGACCCTTCTTTGAATATATGTTTTCCAAACTTCTCTATTTGTCCTTGCAAAATAGATTGCAAAGTCGTTAGTTCTCTTGCCTGAACGGGAGTTCCGGGTTTGAATAAGACTTTGTTATAATTCTTTTCAGAATCAAAATCGTCGAAATATGGACTGACGTTTAGGTTGGTGTTCTGTGGCATCGTATCAGAATTCTAAGATAATTTTTATATCTTCACGTTGGTTTGTTGCTCTTGTGACTTCAGGTCTATTATCAAGGTAGATAATATCTCCTGAGTACTTCTTAATCTCTGGGGAAGCAATACCAGAGGTAAATGTTTGACCGAAATAATATGCTCTATTGTTTACGGTAGTAGAAACTCCTGTAAACGTATCATCAATTTCAAGGGTTTCTGTACCCCCTGTTGTTTTTACAACAACGTTCAAACTCCCGCCTGTAGCAGGGGAAGCCGTGAATCTATTTAGTGCGAATTGGGAAAGGGAAGTTGCGTCACCAGAAGCAACTGATCTATCCTGCCAATACTGCAATACTTGAGTTGCTGGATCGTAGTTGACGATTCTACCTAAAGCAGTAGCACCTGTTCCTACAGTTTGACTTACAATACCATCAACTTCAACGGTCATTGTTGTTGACGCTGCACCAGCAAGTCGTAATCCATAAACCCCAGTAGCACTAGGTTCTGTCAATATGTTTGTACTACCATTGACTTCAGGATTCTTGATAATTCCAATTCTCGCAAACTGGTTTCCAGTTGGGAAATCGGGGTTAGTTACATCTGCATTTTCAATTCTACTGTAAACGAGAACCTTGTTAGATCCTAGTTCACGATAGACATCAGCACCATGTCCGCCAGGTGGTGGTATGATAACTGAGAAAGATGCTCCTGATCCTGTAACAACAGCATCTAAATCCAAAGTAGCAAATGTGTATCCTGAACCTCCGTTTGTTACCTGAACAGCAGTTGGTTTACCATTGGTAAATGTCACTGATGCTAAACCTCCAGAACCATCACCTCTGATAGGAACATTATTTTTAGTACCAGTAAACTGATATGAAGCACTTGCTATATCATCTATTGTAATAACTTCAATTTTCCCATCCACAGCAGCATTCTTTACATCTGCTGTGTCAGTAGAAGTTTTCCAGTTTGCTGGAACTGGTATAAAGTCTGCACTATCAAATTTTATGATATCACTAGGTTTGATTGTGAAAAGATACTTCCAAATATATCCATCACTCTCAAGTCTAGGTTGCAAATCTGTATGAAGAGGTTCTTGTAATGAGATAATACCTTTTCCAGAGTTGGAAGGTGCAGCACCATTATAGATACACTCATAGATTCTGAAATCAGAGTTGATTACATAGTAATTACTATTGTATAAACTTGTGGAACTTGTTTGAGGTGTTGTATTATTGATGCTATAATCATGTCTATACATCTCGTAGATAGAACCAGTTGTCCATTCTCTTTTTCTTATAACTCTCAACACGTCTGCTGAATTTATTTTTTTCGCACTAATCAAAGTATCATAAACATTGTCATGTTCATCAAAATTGTCAATGGGGGAAGGAGTATTGGTGTTCCAGTCAGATGCTACAGAGGTTGCATTAGGCAAACCTATGAAGACATAATACGAATTATCCGTGGTTGATATCCCACTGACAAAATTTTCAGCATTCAGCACTCTAATCTGATCAGTTATAATCGCTGGCATTTACCTAATTAATTTCTATCAATCTATTTATGGGTAGTCCACAAGTAATTTTTCATCTCTTATGAGTTGTGGTGCGGTGGATAGTCCAGTAACACCGTCCAAAGTGTTGACTGCGAAGGAGGTTCCAATAGATCCTGTGACCACTTTACCCCAAGAATAAGACCCGTAGTAATTACCTATAGCACTACTGAGACCTGTGAAGTTGAGTCCATGACCTGTCTCAATATTGACGTGAACTCTGACTATCTGTGCGGTGACATCTTCTATATCAGCAATCTGATAAACTCCATCAATAAATTCTGTTGCGATACCAACAATAGCATTATCAGCAGTATTTTTAGATGTCAATCCAGTACCAACGTTAGATCTACTCACCATCATATAATCACCGGTTTGAATGCCAGTTTTTGTCAAACCACCAAAACGAGTGCTTCTCAATGAGTTATCTGTTGGTAGATACAGATGCATTGATAGTCTTGATGCTGCTACACCAACACCTATGATATTACCCTCATCTCCAAAGATATTTGCAGATGTTTGTTTATCAAGTTTCATCTCAAATGCAGTAGAACCAAATCCTGTTTCAAAATTATCATCTACAATCTTGATAGGGAAGTCTGTAGTCGGAGAATAACCAGTATTCGTCTCAGTTTTCTTGAACGCTAATGTACCACCCATTACATACGCTGTTGAGTCACCAGCATCCACTGATTTTATCAATCTTGTAGCAGGGAATATTCTTGGTTCGTAGATGTCTCTTGATTTACTTACTTTTACACCTTCAATAAACAAATCATCTTGTTGTTTAGACCACATAACTGGTCTTCTTGGTATTTTTGTGGCAGATATGTTGACACCTTTATAGTTTGTGGTCTGTAAGGAGTCTCTTGCTAAAATACCTCTGACTATTCTCTCATCTTGTCTCTTAATTGACAGACCATCACCAGTTTTGATTGTCTGTAGAGATGTTGTTGTAGAAATATCTTTATCAGTACCTCTGTAGAATAGTATTTGACAGACAGAACCCTCAACTGGTGGTTCTAAAAACTCTATTTGTGTACCACCTTCAAATTTATACGCTACACCTGGTTTTTGTAGGGTGTCATTCACAAATATCATCAGTACATCTTGTAAACTTAAGATGCTACCTTCAACTTTTTCAATACTAATCGTTATATTGTTCTCTTTTAGAGTAAATATCTTCTTTCTACCATCAAATTGGTCAGATATATCATCAAGAACTTGTAATTTACCAAATACAAATCCAGTAAACTCATCATCTGCTGTGTCCACAACGGTAAATTGTGCTGCTGAGAAGTCTGAACCATAAGATGATATGGTTGGTATACCTACAACATTCAAATTCTCACCAGTTGTGTATCCAAAACCAGGATTTTGTAGTCTAAATCTTGAAATACTATTACCAACACCTATTTCTACTGCAATAGATGCACCTATACCAGTGCTTGCACTCTCTAATCTTATATCATCATACTGACCTGGCAGATATCCTAGTCCTTCTGAGTTAGAAACAGATACTAATATACCTTTTCTTGGAAGTCTATTAGCATTTACATCATCATCTGACAATATCTCTGTAATGCCAGGTGCTTCATTACCAGTAAATCTTACAGACGTAATACCTGGTGATGGAGAACTCAAGAAGTTGTAGTCCACCTCTGGTTTCTGGAAGATATTGTTTATCAATATAGCACCAAAGTCGCTAGTGATACCAGTAGTATTATTCCCATTTTCTGTAAGTGTAAATGTCTTTCCTATACCTGTGAAATTCTGTGATATATCATCTAATATAACATTACCAGCATAATCAGATCTGATAAATTGTCTACCATGGAAAGAAGAACCCTCTACTATGTCAGCGACAATTAGTTTGTGAGTTCCTATACCAGCATTTGATAAAGTAATAGCAATACCAACCAATGCCTCACCTTTTGTAGCAGCAAAAGAAAAGTTATTTGCAGCGTTTGCTATTATGAAGTAATCATCGTTTGCAATTAACGGTGCTGGTGGGTTCAAACTTCTAATTTTTACCTTAGTACCAGTCTGGAAAACTTCAGTCAAAGCACCAAACGTATTACCAACAAAATCACTAGAGTCAATACCTACAGTTTGTCTTGTACCACCAAATGGTACATCAGCAAATGTTATCTTATCATCTACAATATTATAATCACCAAAAACTAACTGCACAGTATCACCAGCAGAGTGTCCCTGCTTTGTAGTACCCATCCAGTTTCTGTCTAGCAATAATTTATTCTGTACACCATTGAAATGAAGAGCAGCAATACGAACTATTTCATCGTTGATCTGTAGAAGATCATACTGTTTCATAAATGAAGCATCTGTGACATTCGCTTCTCTATTAGCAATATTCACTAATGTTGTTGTTGCACCATTTCTCTTATATACAGGTGACTGTATAATATCATCAATCGCTATCACACACTTTGAATTCTTGTCTACTGATGTAAACGTATGAGTTATACCAGCACCCACAGTTGTCAGACCAATAGGACTTCCTGCTTTTGCTAATGCTTTAGTTGCAGCAACCTTGAAATTATTCTCACTTACTTTGATAACAAATACATCTTGTGGCATTGTAGTTGCAGCACCAACCCCATTCAGTCCATGTTGTATACCTACTGGTCTACCAGATAAGTCTGTGTCTGCCTGATATTTTACTTGCTCTCCAGTCACAAAGAAATGATTTTTGATAACAAAAGAATCATCACCTAACAATACTTGTGCGTTATCAGACCCATCAAATTTCTTGTGAAACAATGGATCACCATTATGAGTCAGATTGAACGACTGTACAAAAGTCTCTGACTCTGTGTTGAACTGTCTATTTACGGAACCTAATTGAAATGACATTAGCTGAGTGTTATCGTGTTGTCGTCTGCGACGTTATCTGGTTTGTCTATTCTTATTTCAGAAACTCGTACAACATATGCTTTGCTTGCTGCTGGAGTAAATCGTAAGAGTGCATTGTTGCCACTAGCAACCATGTTCATAGCACGTATATCACGTTTAGGGTTATCTGCTGTAGACAGATTATTATAAACGTTGAAGTTGATACGACTATCAAAAGCATTCGCTGCCACATTGAAGCAAGAATACTTATTGTCAGTAGTATTATGTATTTCTACAAAATACTTGAATGATGTAAAGTTATTGAATGATTTTGTTGATAGGGTTGTCTCTGTAGGAGAACCAGAAGCAGATATTTCTGTTCTAGTTGCATGTAACTGAGAATCTCCAATATCAATACTATTAACGCTGGCACCTGTAGCAGTTGTTGCTATACCAACCATAGTGGTCAATGTCTGCACTGTGACTGCTGTGTTAGCGTTAGGTGTATATCTAAGTTTGATTACACCAGCATTCTGTATAATATCAAAATTACCTATCTTATCACCACTGTCCATGTTACCAAAGTCAGTGTATATCATACCAGCACCATTTGCTAAGAAGTTGTATTCTTCAATCTCCTTATCATCAGCACCAGTGTGAACAACTATGATATTACCAGATTTGAATTCTGATCCATCAATGTCCTGTAATGTAACTGTTGATGGACTTGCATTTGCTGCAAACACAGAACTTACACCAGATTTGACAATGTTGGAGTATGCGGTGGTTCCTGTGCTGACCTGTTTACCTATGATCTCCTTATAGAAAGTAACATCATAAGTCAAGGTGGTATTATAAGGACTGAATGACACAGATATAATATTACCATTCTGCTGGAGTATGAACTCACCAAGATCAAACGAGTCAGACAAGTCTGAATATTGGTTGAGATAAGCATCAGATCCATTATGGAATACAGTAAATTCACAATACTGTGTTGTGTTAAATGCTAACTGTAATGCAGCATCAAGAACAACTTGTGCATGATATTTGATTGCCTGAGGACCTGAGGGATTAGCAATATCAAAAGCATCAATTTCAACAACTCTCAATAGGTTAGGATCTGAGTAGAACTGTGGTGAAATATCATCTATCTCTAGTACACGGTTAGTCAGACATACAAGTGATTGGTCAAATCTAGTAGACTTGAACACCACCTCATTACTTACAGATAAGTCAGGAGCAGGGTTCTCATACACAAGATCATAATCATGATAATTCTTGAGTGCACCCTCACCGTCTATAAGAACAACAGATGCAGAAGCAGTTCCTATAGCAACGATACCATTAGCAGTGCTACCAAGACCTACAGGTACAGATGATATGAGAAGATCAGAGTGCTTCTTAAATCCAGCAGGGTGTGCAAGTGAATCAACTGGTTCACCCCATGATGATATACCAACTTGTGATCTCAGTGAATATGCAAACTGCTGATAATAATCATTGTCTTGTATTCTTTGATCTCTGTTAGATAATTTACCAGTATCTTTTTCCCATCCAAATGGTTTACTGTGGAATACACCTACATCGAATGATCCTTCATAATCTGCTAGTTTGTCGATAGTACCACCAGCATTTGATAACTGACCTATTAGACTGTCACCTGTACTGAATCCAACTATATTATCAACACGTAGAACGTTTCTTGATTTACCTTCACCAGTAATAACCTTTGCTACCTTTCCTCTAGATGTAGTAACAGTCTCACCTTTGAAGAACTCACCTTCTTTTAGACCAACATCAAACTTAGCAATATCCTTCTCATTGGATACTGAACCATATGTACCAAGATCATAATCACCAGGATCCACATCTACATCATATTGTATGGTTGCTTGGTTGACTAATCCAGTCGCTTGATTGACTGATTTCAATGTAAAGAACTCATATCCATAAGTTGATGAATTATATCCATGACCTGTTGTCACACCTACGTTCTCAACAAAAACTCTATCACCGATTGCAAATGGTATAGGATTACTTGCATCGTATCCAGTGGTTGGTGTCTGTAGTGTCACAGTGACTGTAGGAGCACTATATGTGACGGTAACAATACCAACACCGTTAGTATTATTGACAGAGAATAGACTGTTATCACCACTTCTCAAGTTACCACCACCACTGATTACCTGTACATCAGATACTGATGATCCACTCAACTCTGCTCTGAATTGAGTAAGACTATTTTCTTGTTTTGTCTTAGTATTGAATAAAACAAGGTCAGGTGCAGTCAGATACTTACCACCTGTAGATGTAATTGCTACAGTGTCAACTGAGAAGTTATCTTTTAGGAATACAACCTGTGGCATCGCTGCCTGTGGTTTTAGTGTCTTATCAGAAGGATAATCAAAACCAATGTCTATAAGTTGAACTTCATCAAGTCTACCAATATCATCTCCTCTTGCTTCTATGAGTGCTGACCTACCAGTTGTACTTGCTACTGAAACTTGAGGTATATCTTTGAACCCTACACCACCAGACACAAGTTGAACCTGTGCTATAGGACCGTGATCGTTCTGTGATTCAGTTGTATATGACATCACAGCAGTGTTGGTGGTATAACCTACTCTTTCTGCCTCTTGATCTATAAAGTAATCAAAGGAGTTGCTGGTTACTGAAGTGATTGTGCCCTTACCAGTGAACTCACTAGGTATAACAACTATCTTAGTATAATCATCAATATCTTTATTAGTCTCAATAATTTTTGATATGTCTTGAGATGCTAGTTTGTAATATACAACCTTGGGTGCTTGTGGTGTGAATCTTATAGATGCTTTACCACCAGCTTCACCATGTGCTGCTGTATATGAAATCTCCATAGCAGAAACACCAGATCCTACAAATTGCTTCTTGAACTCTGGGTCTTCGTAAAACTCTAATTTAGTATTCTGCAATGAACCATCAGAAACATCAAATTCTAACAAGTCACCTTCTCTAACCTTTATGAGTGGGTTGATAGATGAACCTATACTTACAAATCTAGTAGCAGAATTATAAGACATACTGAGAGAACTTGTACCAGTAGAGACCACTGACAAATCAATGATATCAAGGGGTCTCAAGGTATGCTCTTCATTAGTTGTAGCAGTAACCTTGACAATGTCTATATCACCTGTGATTTGTCCTCTGACAGTCTGGAAGAAGTGTGTATTACCAATACCAGTCTGGTCTGGGTAGAAGAAGACTCTTTCTGAGGATGATCTAATTCCAGCAACAGTTGTTACGATACCAACTAGATTCTGATCTATAACATAACCATATACTTCTGATGGTAAAGGTGCAGACCAACCAGATGCAGTACCAACGCCAGGTGCCTGATATGAAATAGTTGTACCAGCACCAGGTGAATATGAAAGTTTCTCACCATGCTGAATACTATGTCTTGGTAAGAAGATTGTCTGTGTTGGTATCTTACGTGTACCAAAGTCTTTTGATGTAATAGTATGACCTATACCAGTTCCTGCTGATAAACCAGCACCAACTACATTTGCAGCATCAAAGTAAACTGTGTAATCTACAGGTGTTTCTGGACAACCTGATAGTGGGAATGTAAATTCATTTACTAACTTCTCAACTCTACTGAATACTGTGTGTCCTGTACCAGCAGTTCCATTTTGTATTCTTAGACAATCTATCTCATTCTGTAATGTGTCAATACCAAATATCTTCAACTCTTCATGATCGATTCTGATGATGTCATTTACTTTGAATTTACTTACATCATCAACAAGTCTGATGCTGGTAGTAAGACCTGAGTTACCACCACCACCTAATGTTTCTATAGCACTTGCAATTCCTGAGATTACTCTAGGAACTGTAATTCTATGCATACCCTCTATTACATCATGTTCTGTTCCAGATACATTTCTTATGTTTATATCTGTTCCAGTTAGGAATCCATGAGGTACAGTTGTTATACCTGTAATCTGTCCAGGAGTGTATATAAAAGTTGTGTCTGGTAACCGTTGTACTGTTGTCGTGATATTATTGAGTTGTGGTCCGTAAATCTTGAGAACAGATCCAATTGCACCAAATCCATCGGTTCTTTCATTATCAAATAATAGAGCGTCACCAACACGATACTCGCTACCGCCATCGATAAGGTCAATTCCACTAACACTACCACTGCTTGCACGTATGATTTTGGAAGCGAGTTTTGTGTTCTTCTGAGAATTCGAGATAAATTCATAATCATTGATATTGTAGGGTTTTACGTTTCTAATTAAACCGAATGATACAGGATCTACATCTTGATCAAAGTTATACCCTAGATTTAGTGGTTCAACTTTAGATTTGTATGAGTCGCCCACTACATATGGAAATACTGGAACTCTAGCACGGTTGAATGGGTTACCAGCATTAGCAACTTCAGATGGTTGTACAGTTGTGTAGTATGCATATACTCCATTTGGATAGTCTGGTGTTACACCAAATCTACCATTGTGCTCATCTAGATCACCTTTACCAGGTGTGTATGTGAAATCTTCTACAAAGAATCCAGAAGGATATTCTGAGATAGAAGGTCCGTTAGTTCTTTCACCAGTCAACTTATCGTAAGATGACTTGATATAATCTAATCCACCACCACCATCTGCTTCCTTGTAAACGTAAGGACCGTAGATTGGATTACCGTCATATGCCCAACCCAAGATAGGAGAGTGTTCACTTCCATTGTCACCTAGGTATGTTCTTAGATTACGAGGAACATAATAGTTTACATATGGGTTACCTAATTCAGAATCACGTTGAACCTCATAGAATCCATCATCAGGCATGACGTCATTTATCTTTGCATATCTCTCTACCTGATTGACTGTCCATTCTTTTACATTAGATGAGAATATAGCACCATCACCAGGTGTTTCTGCTTTTACAGTTGTTGCTGACTGTGTATAGTTTGCACCCTTTTCAATCATATTGATTGCAACTATCTTACCACCAGATACAACTGCTTTTGCCTTTGCACCTACACCATCACCAGTGATCACTATATCAGGGATACTGACAAAGTTCTCACCACCTGATTTGATTATTATTTGATCTACTCTACCATTGATAATGAATGGTTGTAAGAATGCTTTGTCACCTATGACTGCTGTAACATCTGGTTTGAAGTCATCGTTTATAACTTTAGATCCAAAGTCAGTTCCTTTATTATTGACATGTGCTCCTATAATCTTACCACGTATCAATGGTTGTGCTGTAGCATTGAATGTACTGATTCCCTGTCTACCATTGATAACAATGTTGATGGGAGGATCTTGGAATGTATGTACACCACTACCTGTAGATGTTATATCAACATGGTCTGAAAGATCTTCTGATGATGATAATCTAAAGGAGTTTGCATCAATCTTTATAACATAATATTCTGAGTTATTTGTTAGACCAGCAGCAGCTCCTATAGATGAGGAGTACTTTATCTTCTCTCCTGACTCAAAACCATGTCTATCAATATTGATATGATCAATATAAGTGTTTATACCAGATACAGTCTCTAGTCTTCTATTGTAGAATAGTCCAGAATTTTCTATACCAATTTTATCTACAGTAAGCCTTCTACGAGTTGTTTTGAACTGATGTAATCCACCACCATTCTGTGATATAGGAATAGTTCCTATACCTAACAATGCTTCATTCTTAGACTCTGATAAGAAGAACTCATGGTCGTTGATTTTTACTACAAAGTATGGAGATGTATCAACTAATGTGCCAGGTGTAGTGCCTATCCCTATAGGTGTACTACTATTGGTGGTGTATATAACCTCTTCTGTATCTACTAATCCATGAGGGTCTGAGAATACAAATCTATCAGTCGCAGTATTTACGATACCTCCTTGTGAGGTGCTGTCAAACTCCAATGTGATTGGAGCAATCTTCATAACTGCTTTTACAACTGCATCTTTATTGTTTCCACCTACGATTGATACTGTTGGAGTCTCCAAATAATCTAAACCTGGTGTTTCTACAAGAACATCGGTAAGTTCTCCTCTCATCTGTGCTATAACAGATGCTCCGACCCCAGAATGTCCTACCTGTGTCACAGATAGACTAGGAGGGTTTATAACATCATAATCATCACCAGTGTTAAGAACATCAACACTTTCTAATGTTCCAAAGTTTACAGTGTCTGTTGCTTTGTATGAATATATCTCAACACCATTAGCAAATAAACCTACTCCACCCTGTTTAGTCTTCTCATGGTCGTCAGCATATACTGGTTTAGGGAATTTACGTAATAGTTTTTGAGGTCCTATCTCAGTGCCATAAAAGACACTTGGTGTAAGATTATGAACTGAAAGAGATGCTAAGTCTGTAGATGTAAACGCAGTTATATATTTTTGACTTCTAATATTTTCAGGAGTGTATGCAAGAGCAATACTATTTGGAGTAAGTCTCTTTACATAATATGACTCACCCACGTTGAAGTTAGTAAGTTTATTTCCTAATGCTACCGTATATGTAACAAGATCACCATCATAGTAATTATGATCTGCAATATTGATTGTTGTGCCTAATGACTCATTGACAGTGTCAAATAATCTTATTCTTTTCTGTGGATTGATTGTCCAGTGAGGGATGGAGTTGGACGCAACAAACACATTCTCTGAAGAATCAGAGTAACTGTTCTGTACGTCAGCAGAGGCACCGAGATTAGTCTTGATTTTTCGTCGTACATAATATTCTTTCAGTTCTGATAGTGTTCCACATGTTACAGATACTCTAGTGTCAGATAGTAGTGCTACAACTGATCCATTCAGTATTACACCATCTGCATCTACTATTTCTATCTCGTCACCAAAGTACAATGAGTGCTCTGCATTCAGAGTCAACTCATAACTTGATGATGATAGAGTTCTAAAGGTTACAACATTATATTTGGGAGATACATTATGAATCCAACTAGACCATCTTAGACTATCCTGTTCCTTTCCAACAGTCTTTACATTTATAGAACTATCTTCTACTTGGTTTAGTGCAGAACCGTTGAATTTAGTAAGAGATCCTACTATCTCAACTGTTACTAAAGTGCCATCATTGAATGCAAAAGCATCAGGTCCTTGTGTGACTGTAGTACCTAATCCTATAAGATCTGTTGTGGTTGTTATGCCCGTGAACTGTGTGTAGTTCTTTCCTGTATACGTGTAAGAATATTCTCCAACATTGAGTTGACCTGCGGTATCGAAGCCCACAGTGCTATCAACATTAATAACAGTAGATCCAACTGGAGTGCTTGTTGTAACATAGGTTTTATCCTTTTGAACAAATTTTCCAAAGGTTGTTCCTTCAGAAATAGAGAAACTATAATATGTTTCACCATTAATTATACTACTACCTACGTTGTATATCGACCCACTGGTCTGTGGGTTAGTGTTCTGAAACAATGTTTGTCCAGATAATAACTGAGCATTACCTGAAACTTGTTTTGCAATTATAGTTTCTGTCCTAATGTAATCTGCATCTGATGGTTTGATCAAAAACTTTGCTGGTTGAATCATCTCAACCTTTTCACCATACAGTGCACCAAATAATATCTGATATGCCTCTTCTGTTCCCTTCGTACGATAGAAGTCTTTTGCTTGTCTTATAAAATTACTCTTAGAAACTTTTCCATGCAATTTTCTTTCAGTAAAACCAGGCAGCACCTGTGATTTCAATTTCTTAAAGAAATTTTGTAAAAATACACTGCTAAGATTCTCTACACGTGCATTATCACCATGTGTTGCTATACCTGATTTTGTAAATGTTAGATATTCTGGTTGATTGGTTTTCTTATTATTCTCTATACCACTGAATCCTCTTATACAACCTGTAAATGATGTTGTTCCTATACCTGTGTAAGTAATAATTTCATCATCAATTTTTAATAAACCGTAAGAGGTTGGCCACCCCATTGTAGAGTCAACATATATCGTATCATCTCCACCTGTAATATATTGGGATAGTGAAGTGAATCCGATTAGATTTCTATTGTTTAGAAAATCTAGACTTTTATAATCTACTAAATTTTCAGCAATATCAACAGGTCCCCCTTGAAATTCCTGAGAGAGATAATATTGTTTTAAGAAATTACCGAAGTTAGGATTATCGGCATCAATGAATTCAGGTACTTGACTCTGAACTACTTCATTGATCTTGACTCTAGATAACGAGGTTTCTATCATTAGTATCCGCTATTGCTTGTTGTCTGTCCTGTTGTTACTGCTTGTGGCACATCAGTAATCTGTTGACTTGCAACAGTATGTGTTGCACCTGTCATTTTATTTCCTCCTGCCATAGTATGGAATTCTCCATAATATGGTTGCCCATTCACATATCCCACTAAAGTTGTCTCTGTAGTGGTGCTTGTAATAATTGCTCCTCTAACCTTTTTACCCGCAAAGTAACTTGACTCTGGAAGATATCTAGAACCTGATGTATTAGCACCAGTAGAGATGCTATCTATTCTTGTGAAGAAATCACTCTTAGATATATCAAACTGCAAGTACAATTCATTTTTGGCAAGAACATCATTAGACTGAGGTATTGCTTCTACCTCAATTACATCATCACTCTCTATTGTTGATGTGATGTTCACTGTGTCTAATACTATCTCACCCTTCTTATAATCAATACGTCCAAAGTTATTTGATATAACCTTGATACTCTCATCATTTAGAATCTGGAACATGAATAGCGTTCCTGAGTCTTCATTGACCTTTATATCACTAAAGTAACAAGTTCCAACCACATCAGATACGTTGAATCCAGTTGAGTGAATATTATACTTCTCATTTGGTGCATACATCTGATTCAAGAAACATAATTCATATTGTGCAAATTGGTTTATCTTAGTGAAGATATTCCTTCGCATTTTCACTAAAGTTATGTTAGAGGTAATAGAAGTATCTACGTTGTCTATGACTGACAATACTTTACTATAAGCAAATCTGCCACCAAACTTATTAAGTTCAGTGCCTGATGCAAATTGTGATAGTGAAGTTATTACATCTGTTTTTAGATTATCAGGATCACCTACAAAGTTTGAGTTGTAGTAAATATACGAATCAATCTCCACATACAAGAATTTTAGATCCACAAATGATGGAACTATTCCTGCTATGGAATAATTCTTCAGTGAATTGAGTAATTGCTTCTTTGTTAGTTCTGACAAGAACGAACCATTCTTTGGTTTTGCTGCTATGAATACCCTACCAAATTGTGGTGGATTTAGATCCTCACCACCATAGGCACTCACAGATTCTATATTTGGATATATTGATGGAATTATTGCTTCATAGTCATTAGCGGTCACTGCTCTATGTTGTGCTGCATATAAACGTGGAGCATAGTATTTGACAGACTCTACTGGTTCTATCTCATCACCATTGGCGGATTTTTCATTAGTAGAAAAGAATACTCTAAAATCTGTTTCTTCAGCACCATCTTCATCGTTTATAAGACCGGCAAAAGTAAAGTTTTCTATACCATTACCTTCTTTACCATTAGTCTTTATGTAACTAATTTCAATTATATTTCCTGACTCTAATTTTTTACCAAATACATTGTCACCAAATAATAGTTCGTATTTCTCATCTGTTGTCTCTTGTAACAAGTAGATATTAGATGTTGATGTAATCCCTATAATGTTATCCACTAACTCATAACTTGTTGTTGTATTATCAGATGCACTATTCCTTATCTTCACACTAATTGTAGAAGTGTCTATACCATCATTAGGTAAAACATATCTTTCACTAGGATTATTATTATCTACAACATATGAGTTAGTGACATATTGACCTTGATATATTACTAACCTACCTTGAGATGCTCCATTGAGAGCATTGAATGACACAGCCTCAGGTAGTGAGAAGACATAGTTTATATTTGATACTGAACCGTTTGCAATTACACCTGGTTGAAATGTTATCTGTTTTGTGTCGGTTGTTATACCTGATGCATTGAAGTTGACAGTTGCTCTCGCTGCTCTTCTAGATCTTGGAACGTAACCTATATTTCTTGCTAATGATACTACATTCTCTCTTAGAGTGGCACTATCAATGAATGTCTCATTGATCGCCATATTCGTATTGTATGCTGTGGTATATGAGTTATACGCTAATATATCAATCAGGATAGAAAGGTTAGACCCTTCAAAATCCATATCTGTGAATTGAGTATTTGCTCTAAGGTAATCCTTTATGGATGACTTTATATCCTCAAAGTTTAAGTTTGTAAATTGCTGTAGTGCCATTATAACCTAGTTGGTTCTAAAATGAATTCGACATTCTGTGAGGGTGCATTGAGTCCCACAATCTTATATTGTATAGAAACATCCAAAGCATTTTGTTCTGGTCTGCTTTCTACTACGACTTGTTGTAAAACTACTCTTGGTTCATGTTGTGATATGACCATCTCTATTTCAGTTTGAATTGGTTCAATATAATCATCATTTGCTAATTCAAATAGAGATGAAGTAATTCTAGTGCCTAATTTAGTATTGAAAAATCTCTCACCAATCTGTGTGCGTACAAGATTCTGCACTGCACGTTTGATTGCATCTTCATTTTTTAGCATTATAATATCATTCGTCACAGGATGACGTTTGAAGGATAAAGATATATCTCTGAATGGTTCTGATGTTCTCTGTAGTGGCACTATTCCGTCGTGGAAGGAGTTCTCGGTATATTTATCTATTTAGTGCCACAAAAAAAGGGTTCGCACGGAACCCTATTCATGTCCTAGGTATTTTACTTCTACATCTTTGGGGTGTGGCCAACCGTTTTCGTAGAATTCGTCCGCCAAATCTTGAGTGACTTCTTCCATTTCTTCTTCGGATATGCTCTCATGTGTCTTGACCCCGTCGACGTAGATATCGTATCTGTCGTCCATTCCTATATTGCATACTCAAACGTATATAGAAAATTAGATTATTCTATTCTTCTCGTGACCGACTCTACATTTAGGATCTACCCATATTTCATATCCTGCTTTCTGTGCATCTAAACAGAATGATACATCTTCTCCACACATGTCTTGTACTTCACCAGATTCAAATACTTGCATCTGTGGTGCAAACCATGGATACTTCATTTGTTCATTCTCGAACACACCATGCTTGATTAGCAACCAACCAAATCCAGAATAGTCAACTGTAAATGGTTTTCTTCTCTTTTGTATACCATCTAACATCTCGTGGTTCATTACACCACCATTTGCTTTGAAATCTTCTTCTTCCATCCAATGTGCACATGATGTGGTCTGTCCGTCCTCTGTAACGTACCAACCACCCGCTATATCCTTATCCATCCAAAGAAGTCTATAGAACTGTTCTAGACCGAATACGATGTCACTGTCGATCCATAACTGATAGTCATACTTCAACTTACCATCCCATGGTAACTGATCAGGACCTCTGAGAACATTTGCTCCTAGACACTTACATCTGGCAAAGTTTACCATAGATGAGTAATCTTGCGATATTTGTAGAGTACCGCCCTTCTGTACAATCTCAAATGCTAACTGTACAAAGTTTTTTAGATAGACATATGAAACAGTCCTACCAGGTAAACAGAATATGAAAGTTTTGCCCTTGACTAACTCTCTTGCTGCTTCTATAGAAAACTCATTAGACTTTTCCGCTTTACCACTTTTTGCTGGTGGTGTGGTGACCACTTTGAATCCTTTTGCCATTCCGAAAGATCTTTCAATTCATTATACTGCGTTATTTAGTATACGTCAATGCGGTACTTTGAGGAGAAATTGAGTGCGTCACAAAAGTCATTTACCATAGGCATACCCCTTATATTCAATGACGTATTCAAAAGCACAGGACAACCTGTATGCTCATACCACACCTCTAGGATCTCCCTGAGGATGGATTCTGATGATTCTGGTACAGTTTGTACTCTAGCACTATTATCGACGTGTAGAACCGCAGGAATGTCGTGTGGACGCTTACATTGATAAACATACGACATATATCTCGAATGTCCTGGCATTTCAAAATAATCGGTACAATACTCTTCTAATATCGCAGGAGCGAAAGGTCTGAACTTCTGACGCCTTTTTATCGAATTTACTTGGTGTTTTGTTGAAATTTTGCGTGGATCCGCCAATAGACTTCGATTACCGAGAGCACGAGGACCAAACTCACTACGGCCATTTGCAACCCCCACGATTCCTTCTGATAAGAGTTTTGCGACGATTTCATTAGGATCTGGTTTTCTGGGAATATTATAACCTAAGAATGGCGAGAATTGCACTTTTTCGCCATATGGGATCAATGCTGCTCCTAAGGCACCTCCAGCATCGCCTGGATTCGGCATAATCCATAAATTGCACATTTCCCTTAGTTTGGTGTTTACAACGCAGTTGAGAGCGACTCCACCGCCATAGCAGATGTTATTTGAGTAAGTTAGTGCTATTTCAAAGATTTTCTTCAATTCATACTCTAAAACCACTTCTGCACTCTTTGCAATGTCGTGCGGAGTACCATGTAACCCTTTTATGCCCTTATGGTTGTTTTGGTGCAATAATGCGGAAACTTCGTCAATATACTTCGCTTCTCCGTACGCTGCCATTCCCATAAAGATATATTCCTCATCTAACGGTCTCAAACCCGCCCATTTCGTCAATGCGGAATACCACAGTCCAATTGACTTGGGATATCGCATATTCCATACTTTTTTGTATTTTGCCTTACCATCAACCATTTTTGCAGTCCAGATCGAACTACAATCCCATTCTCCGATACTATCGACCACCACACATGCTGCTTCCTCAAAAACGCTGGTTTGAAATGCAGCAGCAGCATGAGACATGTGATGTTCGCAATAATACGTTGGTTGCATGCATAATTCTCTATTTCGCCTCCATGCCTTCTGTCCTGCGGTAAATTGGCGGATTCTCTTGGGTAGAGGTCGTTCATAGAAGGATATTACGTCATCAAATATATTTAATGCTTGAGCAATCGCAGCAGCTTCTATACACAACTTTTTGTCGTGCTTTCTTCTTGAAAATCGCTCTCCATGCGTAGCATAGGTAATTATACCGCCATTGACACACGCAACAGCACTATCATGGAATCCTTCGGAGAAACCAATCATTTTCCTTCACTTAAATCCTCATAGTCGTTATCTTCGTCCAACATTGCGTCATATTCGTCATCTTCGTAAATATACGGGTCTTCTTCTCTAATCTTCTTCAGTTTCCACCATGTAGCGATTTTATTCAATGGCCAGATCATAATTTACTCCACTGTTCGGGAAGATCACCGAAGTAATCCTTGAAATGTATATAGACGGGTTTCAACATGTTCAATCCGTAATCTTTTACCTCTTTTGGCATATGCATGATATCAGACTCCCACTGATCGTCCAAATATTGGATTCTAGGAGCATTAGGACCTAAATCTGGCACATATGCGTTTGGGTGCACTTCCTTTATCTCATAATCGATAAAATCCGATAATTCCTTCGTTTCCCCATTCCAAAATTCCTCCATAATCGTCATATGGCAATTTTCGATTCCAAACGCTTCTACAAACTTTAAAAAGAACTGTACATACCCAAAATCGACTCCCATCTTCATAAATTGCCTAACTGGGTCTTTAGGATTTTGTTTTTGACGCAAACTCCACAATCTGCGTAATGGATCACGAAAGACAACGTGAATTTTTACGTCAAACACGGATTTCAGTGCAGGAGCATATTTTCTTAGGAATTCTGGAGAGCATTGTCCGTTAGGATTGGAAAAATCGCTCACTGCCTTGTAATCGTGTTTTATAAAGTCCCAATGCTTGATATAATACTCAATATACTTTTCTATCGTAAATGGAGGACTCCAAAAATACTTTATTTCATCTTCTGTCCAATTTCCACCAATATATTTTGACTCATGTGTGAATATCTTCGGTTTTCGGTTTGTAGTTGATTGTTTTGAAGGTCCGAAGAACTGTTTGTAGAATTTGACCCTGTCAAATGTGTTTCTGGTCTCAGATAAGTCCATCAACCACAAATATCCCTTCTCTTTACGATGCCCACTGTGGCAATACTTATTGTACCACCCTAATGTATAATATAATGGAGTTGTACCAGACCATCCGGTTCCAACATTCAGAAATAGGGTGGGTTTCATTACGAGTGATACTTTATCGAGATTTGCTCGGCAGTATAATCAGTTTTGAGTCCTGCCATAATCATTTTCTGCATTTGGTCACGTTTTTCTTCTGCTTGCTGTCTAGTAAGTACAGAAAAAACAATCTCATTATCTAGGTAGACGTCATAGGACATTCGTTCCACCATAACTACTGTATATATGTCTAAACCAACATTATTATTGAATCCTGGCGTCGGATGGGCAGCGACCACTCCCTTCCACTATACTTTGACGCTTGATAACAAATATGCACACATGGGACACCTGAAAGAGAACTGGTATCTCAAAAGATTATGCGAATATCCAAAATACGAAGATCATTTCAAAGAAATATACTGCTCTGGTCAAAATTTATACAATAAGCGTCCTTCTAATCATCCTTGGGGTCAATACTTGTCGCAAAAAAACAAATTTGCGGTCAAAACTCCGCTAGACCCGTATTTGGCAAGTCCTCCGTCAATAGAAAACTACATTTCTTACTGGAAAAGTCATTGGGAGACAGTAAAAGACACTTATGCAGCAGTTTGCGACTTTACAAACGGAAATTATGCACTTCCATACGAATTTTGGGCGGAAGTTGCTCCTAAATTGCGAGAACACTTCAATGTAAAGGTCACTTTTCAGTTTCGTGACCCAGTAAGACGCTATTTTTCGGAAGTTGGTAGTTTATTGAACAAAAAATTTGAATTTTCCGTCGAACATAAGGAAGATATGAAGACTAGATTCCTAATTCGCAAGAAAAAACACAAACAACTGTTCTTTCACCTTCTAAAACAGGATTGTTGTAGTTCTTTATGTGATTTTTCCGGAGCATACAGTAAATTTGCTTCTGTATTCGGTGTAGAAAATACTTATGTTACCATAATGGAAGATTTGTGGGATAAAAATCAAGAAAAAGAGCAACTCGAAGCACTAAGTAACTTTTTGTCGTATAAAATTACAAAACTTCATGAAAATTGTTACGTTCCCGACATGGGAAGTCGTGCTCCTCACCTTCCATTCCTACAAGATCAGTGGGAAAGTGACATAGATGACCTAGAGGAGCAGGATCTGCATAGTGCCCACCTTTACATGGCTAGATATTATACAGATTTCAAAAATACCTTTGGGTATCTACCTTCATCATGGAAAAAATAGCATTTCAACAGACACATATCATGACAATGATCATGTTTCGTAAGTTGTTCAAGGACAAATATCAGAGATCCTTCAAAATAATGATGAGTTGTCCATGTTATTAGTCACATTTGGTTGTTCATGGACTCGTGGAGTCGGTGTAGCATACAAGAAGGGCATGAAGGAGGATGAGTATAAGTCAAAAAATGATGATGACATCCTCTGTGATGAATTATCCTTCCGAGGATTGCTTACAAAGAAGTGGAAGTGCACTAATCTCAACTTCTCACAGATGGGTAGTAGTAATGATAGACAGTTTCGTAGAGCAACCACCTATTTCAAGAAGAAACCTAGAGAAAGAGTCATAGTATTATGGGGTATTACCTCAGTTTTTAGGCATGAGATATGGTTGACAAAGAACCATCAAGGTAAATCGGGGTATCAGAACGTATTATATGGTCATGGAATGAACCGAGATGTCAATATGAAGCATAAAAGGTTTGATGTCAACCATCATTTGGAGTGGCACTTCGATAAAAAGCAAAAAATCAAAGAACTTTCACATAAGATGAGACATTGGAACCTCTTTTTTGAGGGATTAGGTGTTGAAAACTACTGGTTTGACACATTCAACCATCATGACTACCCTATTCCTATAGATAGGATGCTGTTCAATGATAGAAAATACAGAGATTTGATGTCTATACTATGTGAAGACCTTGAATTTGATAATTATGACCCTGATGAGTACCATGTTTCACAGTTCAACAACGATGATAGTAGAAGAATGAGGTTTTTAGAGAAGAAAGAATTGGTAAATCCTCACTCATATCACCCAACTCGTGAAGCACATGCTAGAATAGCAAAGTTATTTGACGACGCAATCAAAATATGAACCTTATAACACTTGGATGTAGTTGGGTTTTTGGTATTGGGTCATATTATGATGCAGAAAACCCTGTAGACAAGGCAACATACAAAGCAAAATTCAAAAAAGAAGGTGGTAGAGGAGATTATGTAGACGATACATGCTGGAGACTCAAACTTTGTAATGAATTGAACCTTACAAATATCAATATATCCAAAGGTGGGTCATCAAATCAGTCACAATTCCGTCGTGCAATCAAATATTTTGCAGAAAATGAGGTAGATTGGGAGAATACTGCTGTCTTATGGGGTATTACATCAATCTATCGTGATGAATTATGGTTCAATAGACTCAAAAGTTACTCATCTGTGTCATTCAATCAAGCGAAAAACGATCCTACTAACCGATTGAGAGAAAGAGAGAAGACTGGTTTCGATACTTTTGCTTATTTCAAGGAACATTTTGACGAAAAAGTATTTCTGAGAGACTTGACAAACAATATACTTCATTGGCAGCATTATTTTGATGCACTTGGAGTGCCCTATGCATTCTTTGAGACACTGAATACTACTGGTGTCATACCAAATCCAGCATTAGAAGAAGATATGTGTACGACTCTGGCACGTAGAAATGGTTGGCATGGTAACAAAGACAAGTTCCACTTCTCAGACTGGTTTGATGACTGTCATCGGATTGATTTGCTACAGAGAAAAGGTATGGTAAACCCCCATTCATTTCATCCGACGATGCAGGGAAATATTGATATCGTAAAATTCATGAAACCCATTGTGGAGAAAATGCTGTGATAGTCTGGGGAGTCGTCTGGATGATAGCAATTCTAATCGTAATTGTGTCTTGGTATATCTACTATATACTGAGAATGGCTTATAAGGAGATGAATGATGGGAGTGATGGTTCCACCAAGTCGTAAGAGTTGTTATAACTTCCGTGTAGTCAAGGTCAACAGAGTTGTCGATGGCGACACTATAGATGTGACGATTGATTTGGGATTTGATTTGATGAAGAAGGAGAGAGTGAGGGTTGCGGGAGTTGATACTCCTGAGAAGAGGACAAGAGATCTAGAAGAGAAAGCGTTGGGTATAGATGCGACTAACTGGTTGAAAAAGAAACTTGAAGATACTATAAAAGGAGAAGATGAACTTATTATCAGAACCGAACTTAAAGGTGGCGTGGGTAAGTATGGTCGGCTTCTTGGTTGGTTATACGTTGGCGACTCTAATGTATCACTCAACGAGGAAATGATTGGCGAAGGATATGCATGGCCGTATGATGGTGGTACAAAGCAAAAGGACTTTCAAGAGTTGAGAGACTTACGGATTGCGAGAGGTACGCTCCCGCCTGACGAAGGAGACCCCTTACCAGAATTGATAAAGTAATGGAAGTCATACTGATCGGATGTCTCACGTTCGTTGCAGTCGACTTGATACGAGGTTACTTGGGATATCGAGCATATATAGCTTGGGAAAATAAAAGAAAAAAGAAATGATTGCAGACGTTATTGTTGGAATATACCTCGTAGGGTTTGTGACACTCGCTGGTGCAGTCTTTGCATTCACATGGAGAATGACAGGATCACTCCTCAAGGATATGTCAGAACCCCCAAAGAAAAGAACCATACCGGCACCACATCCAGAAATGGAAGGAGTCAAGTACGGAGAAGAACTTTTAGTATTTAAGAAACCAGAGTTGCAAGATGAAGAATAAGGTGTTATAGTATAGAGAGACACAAGTTTTATAATGAAGTCCAAAAAAGGATTCCGTGCGGATATCCAAGACTTATCACAATTGAAAGCGGCTCATGATGCTGCAAAAGCGGCTGGAGAACCTTTGATGGTCACTGACCATTTGAAAAGAGACAAGACCGCTACCAAACTGAGAGCACAGGTCAAGTCCAGATTCTATTATATTTTCTGGGGTACTGCGACACTTGCAGTTGTCGTGGGACAATTCATCGTGGGCACAGGATTCAGACGTATGGCAAAATCTGTAGATGATCTCAATGCAACAGCAACCATTCTGATTGAACTTGAAGACCTCAAGTCAAACAGAACCTATCCTTCACTTACCTCAAATCAAAAATGATCACACTCTTTATTATTATCGCTGAAGTATCTACACTTATATGGTATGGTGCTACAATGCAAAAGTACTTTGATGCAAAAAAAGCAAATGAACAATCATACTAATAGGTCTCGTTTTGAAAAGAGAAAAACAACCATTACTGATAAGAATGGTAACAAACGATCACATTTTACATTTTGGAACATGGACAACACCAAACGTCCTACCCCTAAAAAAAGATCAAACTACACAAAAGACGGTACACTCAGATCAATCTACAAACTAGGAGAATGAGAGAACAATTAGTCAATGCACTGATATCTCATGCAAAAGGAGATATTGCTAAACATGTAGCAAACGTAGAAGTCTACCTTACGAATCCTGCTGGTATCGGTGAACATTCAGATATCACAGAAGCAATTGAAAATGAACTGAACATCATTGCTAAGTATGAAGATCAGGTTACTGTACTGAAGAAGTATTTTCAGAAATATCCTCAATAAAAGATTTTCTCTCCCTGTTGATTGAATAATGTCTTCCCATGTTCTTCTCTTTTCCACAGGGCACGACGAACTTCAATCGGTGTTTTGCTATAACTGTTCAGATCTACTGGATAGATGTTACCATGATACTTGATGAAGTTCTTTCTTTTATAATCTGTAAAACTGTATTCACTATCTCTCTCAACCAACTCATCATATAGAGTATACCACTCCTCACGGGAGATGATACTTGCTCCTTTGATATACTGAACCTGATACTGTATTGCCATACCCTCTGCACAAAAAGCAAAGGAGGGCACTTTTATACTCGAAAAATTTTCTCTGGTCAAATTATCTAAAGCGTCGATTACTCTCTGGTATTGCTCTTCTCTTTCATATGTAATTGTCTTGACTAACATGAATGACCATGTAGAGGTGTCATTGTTAGTGCTGCCACGTATGGGATCTTTGCCTTTTCCCCTATAGTACTCTAAGGGACTTGTATCAAAAGTTATCATAAGATAGAGATCGCTGAGAAACGATACAGAGTATCTAGGCTTTTTTAAACCTTAAGGTGCCATTTTTATACGGGAAAAAAATTTTGATTTCTCGGTACCTCGCTCGTTGGTAAACGTTTGTAGGTTAGAAAGACGGTACTTATTAGCTAAGGCAACGCTTACATCAATAAAAAAAGGTAACAAATTATACACTGTATAATCTGATACCTGAGGGTGTGAGGTATGATGTTGACAGAGTGTGAAGTATCAATTGATACAGGGACGTGTAATACATTGGGTGGTGTGAGGTATCAGAACCTCACACTCTGTCGGTTATCATTTGTTACGCAGTGATGTCTTTTATGAACTGCTTGAAGATAACTCTTTTGCTTGGTTTCACTGGTTTGTACATTTGTACACGCTTACCAGATGCGGACATAATCGCTTTCACTTGACGATTCACGACTAAGGGTTGAATTGCTTTAGCGAAGTTATGCTTAGTAAGTAGATCAAAATTGAAATCAGGGTTGAGAGTTCTTACTATCTCAGTTAGGTTGATTCCTTTAGGATTGTTTCTGATGACTCTCAAACAGTCTTTAGTAGAAACTTTGAAATCAACATCATGGAAATTAGTGTTGATAGTGTAAGTGTTTGGTTGAGTTCCGAACATGTGATAAATGAAATAATGTTTTATATGTACCTAATATAATCTGGATTTCTGAAACCTGCAAGTGGCATTTGTTCGGTTCTTACTACCTTTGTATAAAATAAACATATGTGTA
>CEUT01022421.1_pt1 | contig 40850 bp, 81 predicted proteins | sample 531401 | NCBI WGS metagenome assembly CEUT01 (sample SAMEA2622821, study PRJEB7988) | marine metagenome | biome: marine biome (ENVO:00000447); feature: surface water layer (ENVO:00002042); material: "saline water (ENVO:00002010), including plankton (ENVO:xxxxxxxx)" | depth 5 m | reverse complement strand
CAAACATATATGTATCAGGTATCTCTGCACCTATAAGACTAGTCCACGTGCCTGCAATTTTTGTAACATGCTTAAAATACTCTTCAAAGTCAGAAAGAGCACTATCTCTTGCTGCTCTACTATTTATTAGCCTTTTAATATCCTCCTCAGTGATTGAGCTTAAATCTTTATCAATGAGGGCGTCGTAAAGATCATCAAGAACTAAGACAGCTTTATTCTCAGAGGAAAGCTCATGAAAATCTCTTAGAGCTAACCTATAATTTATAATATTTTTGCTTTTTAATCTCGCAGCATTATAATTAGCAATATAAATACAACCTTTTTTAATATTAGCAAGGTGATCTTTTTCAGAGAGAGTTTTATCTGTAAATAACTCTATAATTTTATCAGGGTCTTTACCAAAAGATATTAAAGAGTCTATGACAGAGTTTTTTTCTACAATATCATCAATAGTAAAATAGCAAAAATGAAGTGAGTCAGGTTGCTCGTTAGATAACCTTACTATTGAATACTGAATTGTTTTACTTTTTTGACCTTGTATGAGTCCGTCTACTAAACAAGAGGTGCTGAGTAAAAAATCTTTATAATTATCATAATCTTGAAGAGCGTTTGGGTATGTAGCTTCAATTTCTTCAGTTGTTAACGAGGTAACTTTAGATTTAAAATTAATAGATTTTTTTGAACCAGGTTTAGGTAAAATAATCGCACCCGATTTATTACCTGTTTTATAAATTTGTCGTTTCTTTTTCTTCGGTGCATTTCCAAAATAGTCTAAACAACAAAGTTTACGGTATGAGAGAGCGGTTTTAACTCCACGCTCTGTTTTACCGTAATAAGCAACAAGTTCTGCAACAGTTTTAGTGTGTGCAATTTCCTCAAGATCTGAGTAGTCTTTTTTAGGTCTTGTAGATATCATCTTATAAATCCTAATTAAAATATTACTTTAATAATGTACACAAAAAAATCCCTTTAAGCAAGGGATTTTTTATTTTAAGAGGTTAAGACGGTCACCGCTAAGCGGCCTCAGCATACTCCAATGCCATGTCAAGTGCTTTTGCTTTACGAGTCCGGTTCTGACCAAACCAAGCTGAAGTAAGACGGCTATCAGCATTACGACCCATTTCATGGTCAGTCATGTAAGTAACTGCATTAAATGCTTGCCACCACGTACCCTCTGCAAAGTTTGCACCAGGTTGCTCATGTATTACATCTAAAGTACGATTTGCATTTTTAGACCGCTCGTCAGAAGAACCTGTGTTTGGAAAAATTTGGTCAATAAAGTCCTCAAGTGAAGGTTGAGCGTATGTTTTTGATGCAAGAAACTGTGCAGTCTCACGATACTTTGCTGATGCAGCATGTGCAAGACCGAGCATTTCTTTAACATAGTCTTCGTCCCACGCAGAGTTATGGTTTACAGAAATACGGCGAGAAGAGCTAGACTCAAGGGCAAAATCCATAGTATTATTGCACACCACGCGAACGTCAGTAGAGCGGACTTCAATTGCTTTTCCTCTTTTGTGTGGGTTTACAAAGAGCAGGTACTGCTCCATTTCATCGCCATCTACAACAGAATAAGAGTCTTTAATCTTTGCAAGTGCCCAGACAATCTTACCCTTTTGTAGAGAGCCAGCAGTATGCATTTCCATATCACCTTGCATTACAAAGTCATGAAAGAACTTAAATGCATCATGATTCTGAAGTGGTTTCCAATTCTTACCTACAAGGTCCATGTACTGACCATCAGTAACGCGATGTAGTACAAACCTATCAGGAATAGTCATAGATTGATACAGTGAGTCATAATAAGCAGGAGTCTTTGCAACTTCCCAATCCAAACCCGCTTCAACAAGCATTTGATCTGGTGTCAAATCTGGTAGTACTCGTTTGCCTAAACCATGCCAAGGTACTTGACCGGCATAAGCCATTGTTTCAACATTATGTGCCATTTTTTTCTCCTCATTTAATTTTTTTAATTATAATATAAAAAATATCAATGAGCAAGAATTTTTTTAATCCCAACGGTAAAAGATATGATTATCAATTTGCATAATTCTATCTACCTGTTTATATTTATTCCACTTAGGATCAACATAATCAGCATGATAATGTGTTGCACCACGTGTAAAATCAAATATACGACCTTCTAAAACTAACCATGCTATCCATCGAGCATTATTTATTGCACTAAATTCTTTAGGATCATCAGATTTACCATCACAATACCAAGAAAACTGACAAATATTTTTACGAGGATAGTATTTTCTTTTTTCTTTTGGTAAATCAGGAAATTGACGTGTTTTCCAACTTTCATAAGTTGGTCCCTCATAAATAACACCACATACTGTATCAGGAAATCTTTTATCTTTTACACGGTTCATTACAACTAATGCAACAGCTAATTGACCAGCAGTGCTCTGGTTCTTAGCTTCAAAATAAATGTTTTTTGTAAGACAATCAATAGAAGATTCATCGGCGTGAAGCTGAACGGGAAATAATAGAACTGGTAAAAATATTGCTAATTTCTTCAACGCTATCATTATATACTGCTCCCTGTGGAAAACCTGCTTGTTTCCAAGCATTTACCATTTTTGTATGCTTACAAGACCTAGAACGAGCAGGACAGCTACAGCCTCTTGCGTAAAAATGGTATACATCCACCGGGGTATCCGTATCATCAAATTTTGCAACCTCATAGTTATACTTACCTTTTCTAACAATGTACTGCGGCATACTCTTCTCCTAAAATGTTTAAGTATTATAGAAAAAATAAAAGAAATATGCAATAAAAAAGCAGACACAATTATGACGTCTGCTAAAAAGAAACTCCGTTTCTGGGCTACCCAGCTAAGGTTCTCCGAACCAAACGCTATGAAATATTGTTCCTGCGTGTTTCGTAGCTTAGTTCCTACGGAATCACGTTGTGTTCTTGCTATGCAATTAATTTAGCATACATTTCTACGAATGTCTACTTATATTATTGTAATATTTGCTTTTGGTATAAATTTATTTTTTTATCCCTTTAACAATTAAAATATCTGTTTTTTGATGACATATATTCTGTCTTAATTGAGAAAAAATATTAAAATTTTCATAATTTACTAATGCATTTTTCTTATTTAAGGGTAATTCTATAAAAATATGATCTTTAATATCAAAAATTTTTGACCATCTATTTAACAGATAGTCATTATTATGCCAATTTGGATGAGGATATTCAAATAATAAGGGAAATGTGTGTCGACTACCACCATAAGGCCATCCCCAAATATATTCCTGACCTTGTTTTATTTTTTCAAAGTGGACTAAATCTATATCAAAACATTCGGGATTAAAATAATAGTTTTTTAAAACTTTAGCAGGAATAAAACTAATATCTGTAAGTATTGTATTAATCATTAAATCAAATGATCTAAAAGTTATATTTCTAAAATCTTCATTAATAATATTTTGTCCCCAAGTATTCCAAGCAATCATTTGAGTATTGGGAGTATGTAAATCTTTATAAACTAAAGTAAAATTTGGATCAACAAAATAACCATAAGCTAATGCTGTCATAGTGGGAAATCCTGTAATAATACAAATATCTTTAGCGTCTTTATTAGCTAATGATAGTATATGTTTGTATTGTCCAAGCTGCCAATCTTCCCATTGAGTATCATATAGAAGTCGATTATATACTGCTAACCAAAGAGATTTTAGTTTCTTATCATGAATATTATTTATTTCTTCTTTCCATAAATCTCGTATTTCATATATTCCAGATTGCGTATTAATAATTCTTTCTGTAATATCTTTTGAAAACAAACTTACTCTCCTATAAAATATTATATAATCACCTAAACTAACATATTTATTTTCTAATGTCTAGTCATATCAAAAAAATCTTGCTTATTAATCTAAGCTAAGATATAATATATTTACACTAACTTTACGAGGGGACTCTTATGAATAAACTGTTAAAAGCCGCTTTATGTGGTACAGTATTAACATGTTTTTCTATGCATGCTTTAGCTGCTGAAAAACTATTTATTGTAAATCCTGCTAGCAATACAGGTAATACATTTAAAATGTCTAACGCATTTAAGAAAGATTTTGAAAAAGCAGGATATGATGTAGAACTTATCTCTCCTGGTGATAAGTGTAAAGCATATTTAATGTTACAAAAAGTAAAAAAGATTGCTCCTACTTTTTATGTTGTAAGTCCCTGGGAACAAGCAAAAGCTAAAGCTGGACTACTTGGAAAAAATTGTGGGCCTGTAGAACCAGAAGAAGATAAGCTTATTATGGCGTACTTAGATCATAGCCACGTTTGTACCTTTAAACATAAAGATAGTCCAAATAAGTTATTTACAATAGGCTCTTCATACACTATTGGAACAGTATATCCATCAAAATTTTGGCAAGGATTAGTTAATCAACTTAATGATACTGCTTATACAAATCATAAACGTATTGAATATAGTGGCTCAGGAAAAGCTAGAGCAGCACTTTTAGCTGGAGAAATTGATTATGCATTATTATCTACAGGAAATACTATGAAAGTAGAAAGTAATGGTGGAGTTTGCACAGCAGAAATTACAAAACATAACCCTATTAAATACGGCATTACAATGAATGATCTCATTATACCTACAAAAGGTTTTAAACATGAAACTCCTTTTGATTCAAGTATTGCATCTGGTTGGCATTTATTTGGTGCTACAAAAGAACAAATTAAAAAAGTACGTATGCTCGTAAAAAATTGGTATCATTCGACAGATAGTGCTATTATTAAGTATTTTGGGGGTAAACATCCTGTTAATAACTATGCTTGGGATACAGCTAATTCTGAAAAAATTATATGGATTAAAGATGCTATAGAAACGTGGGCTAACGCTATAAAAAAATAGTGTCTTTTTTATTAGCTATACTTACAGGGTCGGCAAGTGGAATACTTGCTGGCCTTTTGCCTGGAATAGGTTCAACTGTTACTATAGCTATATTTTTTCCTTTACTACTATATTTTGATCCAGTATTCTTAATAATTGCTTTTGCCTGTCACTATTCTATGTCTCAGTATATAGGAAGCGTACCTGCAATTACTCTTGGTATTCCCGGTGAAACTACAAGTTTACCTGCCGTTACAGAAGGCATTGTTTTAAGAAGAGAAAATAAATATAATCAAGCTATAGCATTTACAGCTATTGGTAGTTTAGTGGGGAGTGTACTATGTTTATTATTTGTTTATCTAACTATAGATTATATTTATGATCTTGCAGTAATATATAAAACATCAGTTCAATCTACGCTATTACTACTTGTTGTTTTATTACTTATATTTGTAGGTGGTAACTCTTGGTTTGTAAATATACTTATGATCTTAGGTGGAGCATTTCTAGGCGCTATTGGTAGTCATGAAGGTCCAACATATACATTTTTAACTTTTGATAATGCAGATTTAATGATGGGATTACCTTTATTTCCTGTTTTAATAGCGTTATTTGTAATACCAAGTATATATCAAAGTTTAATTAGTTATAAACAATCATCAGGCGATATCCCTAAGTTTACTCCACGACTACGATATTTTATTGATTTTTTTAAATATAGCACAAGTTCTTTGAGAGGTACTGTATTTGGGTTTATAGGAGGATTTTGCCCAGGATTAACAAATATATTTAGTACACAAATTTCATACTTTTTAGAAAAGATTATAAGTAAAAAAGATAGTTTACGATCTTTAATTAGCGCAGAAACAGCAAATAATGCAGGATCAATTAGTGCATTATTACCTTTAATTGTACTAGGACTACCAATATCTTCTAGCGAGGCTCTGATATTAGCACTGTTAGAACTTAAATCTTTTGAATTAAGTTTAGCTAATTTTGTACCGATATTATTAGATGTAACAAAAGCATTGGTAATTGTAAATTGTATTGGTATAATACTAGCATGGCCTTTTGCAAAATACCTTTGCTATTGTTTTAAGATACCTTTAAAATATATTTATAGTATAATTTTAATTACTTTATTTTTTATAAATTATTATATAGGTTACATGCAATATGCTACTACATTTTATATTATAGTTTTATTTATATTACTTCCAGTAGGTTATTTATTACGTCGTTATAATACAATACCACTGATATTCAGTTTTATTTTATTAGATAAATTTGTGGAAATTTTTAATGTTTTTACCCAACTCTACTTATGATTACCCCTATTACATATCAAAAGATAGAATATTTTTTGATTATTTAGAAGCACTAAAAAACTGTGATTCAAAGAAAGAGGTTAATGATATAAAAATGTATGCTTGGGATAACGAATTATCCCGTATAAAATGGTGGGAAGAACCACCGTTATCTTTAGCATATTATTTTAAAGAACGTGCTCAACAACTACGAGATAAATATTCTTATATTAGATTATTTGTTTCTGGAGGATATGATTCATATTACGCATTACGTTCTTTTATAGATAATGACATATTCTTAGATGAAATAGTACATTCAAGAAGTGATTTTTCTCAAACTAATGATTACTGGGCAGATATAGAATACTATGAACAATTTCTAAAAATTATAGAAACCCATAAACAATCATTAGAAAAAACTAAAATTACAGTTTTAGAGCCAGAATATAGAAAAATATTTATGGAAGAAAAAAATATTTATGAATATAGTGATCATCCATCTTGTTTAACTAATAGCCCTAAATTTATTTTTAATAGTACTAATTTATCTTTTAATAAAGAAATCAATATTTGGTCCCAACCTAAAGCAGAAATCTCTATAATAGATGGGAAACTTTATTTTAATTTTAAAAGTTTTGAATTTATGGCACCTACTGAAAATATTGAATGTTTTTATATTAGTAAAGATAATTTTAATTTATATCTAAAACAAATTCATTTAATAAAAAATTATGTAAAGCTTAATAATATAACAACGATAGATAGACTTAATATGGTACCATTAGCTACAGGAAATCCATATTTTAATGATCATCAATCAAAAAATTATGCTAATATTACAATGAGTACAAACGCTAAGTTTAGATTATTTCCTTTACTAAGAGGAAAAAATTATTTCAGAATACAAGCATTAAGAAAGCATAATGAAACTAATAAAATATACAGTATATGGAAAGATTATTTAAAATCGGTATATCAGAATACTTATCATTTAAATTTAAGTCGAGCACATATACAAAGTACTAACTCACAATCTTATAGTTTAGATAGCAATAAAATTATTCTATAATTTAGATTGTATCATAGTAGAAATGCTCGTGAATTTTTCACGAGCAGGTACAGAAAAGACATTAGATCGTGAAGCTTTATCTACACAATCTTTTATATATACTAAGTCAAAAGTATCTAAATCATATGGAGTAGCTAGAGGAGTGTTATACATATTACCGTATAAATTTACAGCAGTTACTGTAAGTGCTGTTTCTACAACATCCTCAAATTCAAGTTTTGATTTTTGTTTTTTAGGAAATGGAATTATCTTAGCCATAATAATAATCGTATCATAAAAACTTTATTAGAGCAAATGTAAATTCCTCAAATTGACCCTGGACTACCTGCTCCAATTGCATAGCCAACTATGTTCTGTTGCTTGTCACCGATAAAACGGAGAGCAAGCACTACAGAAGGTCTTTTTTTAAAATCTTTATAACCAACTACTATAGAATGCACATAAAAAGGAATTGGAGGAAATACAGTTAAACAATCATCTGTATAAGTAAATTCTCTAATCTTATTTAAAGTAGCTTCTTCAGAAATTGTATCATTTCTCGCTACTTCTAAAATTACCTTCTCAGATTTACAAACAGAGCCAACTACAATAGAATCTCCTGGCAACCATTCTTTATCATAATCATCCGCTGACAAAACAGGTTTTGGAATAAACATTGCTGCTAAAACAAACAATGTTATTAATAGCTTTTTCATCTTTATCTCCTAGGAGTTAAGATGTCTTTTTAAGCAACTTACTTAAATCACGAGAGTAAGCATCACCTCCTAATTGTGGAATAGGTATGTTCCAACTAAATATAGGAACTGTTACCTTGTCTTTATCTTTATTAGGCCAATGCCTAATTTTTAATAAAGAAAGTTTAAAGTATGATTTCATCTCACACCTTCGGTAATGCCTGCAGTATACTTATCTGATGTTTCAAGTTTTGAAAGTCCTGATTTTTCTAACAAATGAACCCAATGCTCAACATTATTATATACATCTAAAGTATTATGGGCGATAAAAGTTACACTTACATCCATTCGTTCATTATCATAGTCGTTAGATTCAAGATCTGCACTTAACGTAATTCTGTACTTCCTAGTAGACATCTTATCCTCTTGGTTTTGTTAATTTCCAGTAAACATGTGGATTCTTACCTTCTGAATCCTTAATAATAAGAGAAGGAGATTTTTTCTCGTCCCACTCTGTGTAGCCTATATATTGCCAAGTATATCCCTTAGCCATATCTTTTTTTACTTTGTGTATAAATTCATGGTTATCTGCATAGAATAGACCAAGAAATCCTAACACAATTACTTCTACCATTTTTTTACTCCGTTATTGTAATTATTATACTTAAAATTTTAACGTTTAGCAACTTCTATTCGTAATAAAAAAGACGTTCAATATCATCTTCTTCACATTTTTCACCAAATTGTATTTCTATAACAACTAATGGATCATCTGTTTCATTTATAAGTTGATGCCACTCACCTTTATTTATATAAAAATGAGTTAATTCTTTACGTTTATGTGGTAATAATTTATTTATATTTACCTCTTCAGCTGGGACACCGACAGTAGGCCATGTCATAATAGTAGCAGTGCCTTTTGCTATAAACCAAAGTTCGCCTCTATGATAATGTTTTTGAAAAGACAATCCAGAATGGGGATTAACTGTTAGGCACTTAACTTTAACACCTTCAATTTTCCATAAAACTCTGTAAAATCCCCAACTTCTAGTACTCTTTAATTCCACAATAAATTTTCCTCTATATATTTATGTAAATAATCAGCAAAGAAAATATGCCCGTCTTCTCCAAAGTGAGAAGAGTCTGCCATAGAAAAAGTAAATCCCGAGTTTTTTAAAATAGATAGGTAATCAAGAGTATCATCATGTACAGAAGGAAAATATTTTCTATCTATTTGAATAGTTAAAGGTAAATTTTCTTTGTTTAAAGTAGTAGCAGAAGCTCTCCAAAATAAATATTTTATCTTAAAGGATTTTAAATATCCTTGTAATAATATTACAGATGTATAATAATCTATATTAACCGCTTTTGGATCTAAAGTTGTAGTCACCCAATTTTGATAATATTGATATATTGCTCTAGAATATTGTTTTTTATATACATCATCGTTACCAACAACTAAAGGTATCCAACCATACCAAGGTTTAATATCTTTAAACTTGTTTTGATACACTTCAGTTCTATATGAGCCAGGCCATAATATAACAACAAATATATCTTTTGAACGTACCTTTTGTAAAAATAATTCACCTATTGTGTTTATAGTAGTTCTTAATACACGTTTATTTGATGCTCCCGATATTGCTATATTTTTACAATTTAAATTTAATTTATCTGATAAATACTTAGGCCATGCTTTTTCATAACAAGAATCTTGACGAATATATTCTATTTCAGCCCCAGAAGTATGAGAACATCCATTAGCTAATAATATCATATTAAACCTACTTTATTTAATACTTTTTCTAAACTAGTTTCAAAAACTTTATCATGAATTTCATCAAACTTAGTATATAGATGCTCTGTGTTATACTTTGCATTACTAAATACTTTCTCTCTTGGATTTTCATAAAAATCTCTAGCAAGATTTATTAATCTATTAGCTCTTACACTATAATTTTTAGATAAATCATAAGAATCATCTTGAGTAAAATCTTTAAAACCATAAATATTTTTTAACATATACAGAGAACCTCTACAACCTGCTAAAAATAATGGAGATTCTGTTGATAAAGCTTTTACAGTTTTTTCACTCAAAAATATTTCATCATCTGATCCTTGAGTTTCACAAACTATTTCAAACATAGAAAATAATTGATAATCATCAATTATTTGAGCTTTTTGTTGATAACCTACTATGTCTATTTGAGGATCAGGAAGAAAACTATATTCTCTCAACGGTGTATCTTTATCAAAACTAAAAATACCTTTTTTAGCTAGTAAAGAATCATTTAAATAAAGATTTTGTAATATTTTTCTGTGTGGATGAGTTTTTCCATTAATACTTAGAAAAAAATTATCATAGTTAGTTCTTACATGAAATTGCTGAACTCTAAAACGGAACCAAGAAAGAAGAGGAACAGTATTAGATATAAAATTATTCGGAGTGCCGATAAATATAACAGGTTTTGTTTGTTTTTTAATCCAATAAATTTTTTCTGATCTAAACCAGATAGGATCAGCAACATCCAAAACTACGATTAAATCTATGTTTTCATCTACAACAAAATCTTTATTAACAATATCTTGATTAAACCATGTAAAATCAATTATTATGTGAGAACAATTTAATTTGTTTGAAATATATTCTGCACATTCTTTTGTGAGAATGTACATTTGGCACTCTTTTATTTGATTAGTATATAACTTATCGTTTATTTTATGATTTAACACCTTGTACACTATAAGAGTCTACACTTATTGCTGAATTAGTAGTTGTAAAATCAGAAAATTGTGTAATAGCTGCAGTAATATGTGGAACTACATTAGCCTCAAACCTTGCTTGGTGATCAACATCAGCAGCAGCAAGATCAGCATTAGATAGAAATGTAATATTTGACGCCCCATTTTTCTGATAAAAAATAGTAGCACCAGCATATGTATCAGTATCATCTGAAGTTTTCATAATTCCGACTACAGTAAAGTCTGAATTTGAAAATACATTACTCATTATATATCTCCTTAAATAAATTAAATTTTCTATAAGACTCACCAAAAGTAAGATACGATTCAATTATATCTATATTATCAGTATCTGTCAACACTAAATCTTCTTGCGCAAAATGTAATTGAACATTATTTTTTGCTGCTAAATTGTAAATATTTTTTCTTACCTCATGTATATCACTCATAGCAAAAATAGAGGAAAGAACAATAGCATCTATGTTGTAACTTGTAATTAAATCAATTAGATAGGGAGTATGATCAAGATATTCATTTTCAAAAGAATATTCTGTATAGGTAATATCATTTTTAATACAATAATCATCTATAGCATATCTTTGTAACAATAATGGTAAATGTCTAGTATATTCAGAGTTCCAACCAGCATATGTTATATATGTTCCATCTACATAAGGCGCATTTTTAAAATCATCTTCTATTGTTCTGAAATATTGACCCGGATATTTTCTTCCAAAATTTTCTCCTTGTAGTAAAATTCGCATATCAAAAGAAAATCTAGTTATATCAGTTTCATTATTAATATTTCCATGTATTAACTCTTGATTAAATAATAATGCTTCTCCAGGAACTAAATTAGCTGGAATACTTTTTTTAATACATTCTTTCTCAAAAGTATGTGAATCACAGTTATTCTTTAAGACTTTATCAGTTAACTCTTTACTATTTTTATAATTTACCATCCACATAGTATTAGATTCATATGCATTAGTAACAGGTAACCAAATTGTTCGTAAACCAACACCGTTACCTACAAATATTCCTTGATGATAACTTAATTTTCTACCGTGACTTGCTTGATTAGGTATAACTGCTCTTAATGTTGGATATCTTTGTATTAAAATAGGTTTATCTACTAGAGGTAATATATATTCTTTTAAGAATGAATTAATTAAGTTTTTAAAAGAATTTCTACCACAAGCATTTTGAACATATTTTTGTAATGCTGCTATTTCTAAAACAGACAATTCATTATGTATATTCTCAAGAGTCATAATATTAGGATATAACTCATGAATAACTTCATAAGTCCATTTTTGAAAATTAAACTTATGTAAATCGTATGAAAGTATATCTTGATTAAAATTTACATATTTTTCCATATTTTTATAGTTTTACTAAGTCCCTCTTCTAAAGTAGTTTTTGGATACCAATTCGTATAGCTTGAAATTAAATCATTCTTAGAAGATAAATAATAAATTTCTCCAACTCTTTCGGGACGAGTTTCCCAGTTTATTGTCCCATTCCAATTCATTTTTTTAGCTATTAATTCTGCATAATCTTGTATCTGAATTGGATTATTTGGTCCGGTACAATAATGACCGCTAGGAATATTTTTATATTCTTTTATTATTATCTCATATAAATCAAGTAGATCATCTATATAGATAAAATTTCTATAAGGTAATTTATACCCAAGATTAATATTATTAGAATTTACCATTTGAGAAATAATAGATTCTGTTACAAAAAAATTAGATTTAGTTCTACCATATGTATTAGTTTGCCTAAGAGAAATATATTTTAAATCATAACATCTATTAGCATATTCTAAATACTTTTCTACTCCAACTTTTGCGACTGCATATGGAGCATTAGGATTTAAAGGGGTTAATTCATCAAATGCGTATGACTTAGGATCAACTAATTTTTGGGAAGCATGTACCTCTGCAGATACAGGTTGCCAACCATACGTTTCCATTGTAGAAGCAACTAGTAGTAATTTTAGATTTGAACATTCTTTAGCACACTCAATTAAGTTAACTGATCCAACATAATTAATTTCAGAAAAAGTAATTTGCTCATAAAAAGATGCTTCAACTTCTGTTCTTGCAGCAAGATGAATAATTATAAAAGGATTTATAGCTAAAACTTCTTGTCTTACAGACTCATGATTTCTTAGATCAGATTGTAACTCAAAAATTTCACCTAAAGGTTTAGGTCTTTTTAAAAGTTCCTGTCCAATAAATCCTTTGCTACCTGTTAGTAATATTTTCATTAATATATTTTTGAACCTTAGTTTGAATGTTAAAATGCCAATCTTTTGATATAAAATGATTATAATTATATTCTATTATATCTTGAATACTTAAAAAATCTTTTTCTAATTCCTCATAAGATTTATTACATAAACGTTTAGCTTCTTTTAAAAGTTTAACTAATCTTAAAACATTGTTATTCTCAGAATCATAGTCCTCATTTATTATAGGATGAAATGTTTTAAATCCTAATTTCTGTATATATTTTAGTGAATTTACCGATCCTATTAATATAAAAGGTTTTTTATATATAATTGGTTTTAAAATTTTTTCACTAACAAACATACATGATGAATACATTACAGTTTCTGTTACAATTTCAAATTGAACATGATTTAAATAATCTATATAAGCATTAAAATCTGCTGTAGCATTTTGTTTTGATACAGGATTATCTAAATAGTGTCTTTTAAGAGAATACTCATGACAATCATCATAGTCACCTAAAATATCTTTATGTAGTTCTAAATAGTAATCAACATCTGATTGTTTCTCATCAATTCTATTATGTGAAACGTAACCATGCTCAAATAAGTTAAATTTATGTACAAAATAATTAGTTAACCGTCTATAAAAAGTATCTCTTCTAGACATTAATAAAAAACGTTTTTTCTTTAAATTTTTATAATTTACATTATTACGTTTTGAATAGTAATTAGTTTTAGTATGCATAAAAAGTTTATTAAAAAAAATTGTTTTATAAGGACAGATTTTTTTTAATGAGTTACTTTGAGTTGCAAACTGATAGGAATATAAAGGATTAGCAGTAATAATTATAAATCTTTTATCTTTTATTAAAGTATTCTGCTCAGAAAAATTAAGAGGATCTTCTGATACATCAACTAATATTAATTCTTTTTCCCCAATATTATTTAATGAATTTTTAAAAGAAAAATCATTAAGAAACTCTGAACCTCCATTAATCCAATAAGTAGGAACTGTAAATTTTAAATTTAAATCTTTAATTATAAAAGGATAGCCAGTATTTAAATTAATTTCTGTTTTATACATTCTCTATATTATCATAAAATTTTTTTATAAGCAATTTATGATTTAAATTGCACTATACCAATCACTAAACTGAGGAAATGTAGATAAAAAATCCTCATTTCTATGTACATCTAAAAGTGTATTAAAATTTTTAAATTCTGCATTACAATTATACAAAGTTTCACCGATTACATATGAATCAATTTGATCTTTCATCATATAGTTTAACACATTTCTTTTAATGGCTGTATAATTATGTAAATGCCCAGATTGTTTAGCACTATTATAAAATTTAATAATTTTAATTTTTTCTTTTCTTGGAAGAGATTGTATAGATAAAAATTTAGGATATAAACATGGTTGGTAACTTACTGAATAATTATTTTTTTCCGCAAATTGTTGTAATTGCGGAATAGAATATACAGAATATATATTTACAACACATACTAAACTAGAGACAAATGATCTAACTTTTTCTAAGTTTTTTATAAAAGTATTCCAATTGAAACCATTACGACTATACTCAACATCTTTTCCATAACCATCAACAGATATACTTAAAATAATTTTATTAAATTTTTTAAATAAAGATATTAAATCAATACCTTCATAGTTAATTTTTGAGAGATTAGTACTATAAGCTATAGTAATATGAGTTAGATCATTATCAATCAAAAAATTTAAAAAACGATAGTTAACTTTAGATATCAAAGGTTCGCCACCACTAATATTTATTTGTTTTATAGTATTTCGATTATCTAATATTAATTTATATAAATCATCTATTGACTCAAATATATCTTTTTCTAGTGTATAATCATGTACAAAGTAGTTATGTTTTTTATTTTCTTCTGCCCATGTTGAACTAAATTTAGGATTACACATTCTACATTTAAAATTACATATATTATTAAATCTTAAATGAATTTTTCTTAATTTAGAAAGATCAGGTTTGTTATTATCTCTTTGAGACCTAACACCATTCTTCTCAGCATCCCAACAAAATTGACAATGTGGATGCTGTTTATCTTTTATAAAATATTGTTTTATTTCTTTTAAAGTGATACTGTTTTGATAATTTTTTATGCCATTTGCAACAAAATGTATATTAGAAGGCATTACGCAACAAGGAGTAATATTTCCATTCTCCTCAATATGCATTTCAGTCCAAGGTCGATGACAAAAATTTTTCAAAATATTTTTTTCAGTGAAGGTAATCTAAAAGTTGGTTCTCCTAATGCTTCATAATTAGGAAAACTACGAGAATTTGTGGATTTTGTTTCAGCACAAGCTGCTACTGTAAATAATATAATAGTAAGTAAAAATAATTTTTTCATTATTTTCTCCTTTGAATTGGTACTCCTGCCAGGATTCGAACCTGAATCGCTCTCTAATCTGGAGACTGTGCCGAGTATAAGCCGGGTGTTTTACCATTAAACTACAGGAGTTAAAACTGGTGCTCTCGGTAGGACTCGAACCTACGACCTACGGTTTAGAAGACCGTTGCTCTAATCCAACTGAGCTACGAGAGCTTCTTCTCGCCTCATTGCATGGTATTCTTTGCAGAGGTCATCGAACATATTAAAGACCTTTTCAAATCTCATATTGTATATACTTTCTAATCCAAGAAGAGCATTTGCGATATCATCAGTGGACATATCTGTTTCCATGACATTCTCGTTGAGAAGTTGAATGTCATCTATAACATGCCAAGTCTTCATAATCTCTTGTTCAAGATCAAATATTATCATCCTCGCCTCATTCTAGCTACTTCTTCTGCCGTCTTCTTACTACGAATGGGTACAGCATTAGACTTATGCATCTGCGCAATACCAATAATTTCAGTACCAGTATAAACCTTCTCTTCTTTCTTTGCCATAGAAGAATGATAAGAAATAGAGTTGGTGCTCGCAGAAGGACTCGAACCTTCACACTCCGAAGAATAACGGATTTTAAGTCCGTTGCGTCTACCACTTCCGCCATGCGAGCTTTTTAAACTTTCAATAAAAGCTTGATGTTCCTGCTCTGCACGAACTTGTTTTTGTGATTTTTTATGTTTACGTTTTTTAGTATTGTTAGTCGTGTAATAAGCAGGCATCAAACTCATAGACCTACATCCTCCCAATAAGTATTATTAAAACCTTCATCACGTTGCAAATTAACACAATGAGCTTTTACTTTACCTTCCCAATTAATATCATTAATAAGAACCCTACCAGTATCTGCATATCCCATCAATAACACATCAAAAGGAATACCAAAGTCAGTGAGTTGATTTTCAGTAATTTCTCGTAGAGATTCTCGTCTACCAGTAATCAAAATAATTCGACAGCCTTTACGTTCCCAATCATTCATCATCTTAATAGCACCAGGTAAAGGAATAGGATCTTCTTGTACTATTTGTTCTGTAACACCGGGAGAATATTTGAATAAAGTACCGTCGATATCACAAATAATTGTTTTCACTTTTATTCCTCAGTCATCAAAGATAATGTTTGTTCTTCGTCCCAACCCATACGAGACATATTAGTAATAAATTCATCTTTTGAGTATTTACCATATTCAAACATTTGAATATGGTAAAAACATTTCTTTTCCCAAAAGTCACGAGCAAGTTCCATAGAATCAAGCATCTTTTTTTGCTCCTAAAGTCATAGGCACACGAATAAAACGTTCTTTAGTGTTATTTTTATCGGGATTTGGAATAGTCATCATCACACGCTTTCCAGACTTAAAAGCGTGGAGTTTATTTACTATTTGATCAATAGAGCCTACATATTCTCGACGTCCTACTTTACGAATATCTTTACGAACATTAGGACGTTCTTCTTTAGATTTATAACCTTTACTGTTTGCTTTTCGTTTTGCCATAATAACCTCCAATGAATGATAAGTTATTATAGTAAAAATTTAACTAATAAGCAATATTTAATTAAATTGTTGAATAAGAAGAGACAGTACTATTTCCTTTTAGTTCCATAAAATTACAAATAAATTCATTAGCAGAATAAGAATGAGAACAATTGTGACAAGTACTGGTGGAAGAAGGAAAAATACCATTATTAGTTATAAAAATTTCTTCTTCATTACCACATACAGGGCACATAGAACGTGCTCTATATGCTGTATAAACATGTTTCATTACAGTACTACTTTAGGATGCCTCGGTGCAGAGCTATTAATTGCCCATCTTCCAAAAATTCTAACAGAAGACCATGCAATAAATATCTTCCATGTTGGGACTGGCGGCTCAGAATTTTTCATAGCAACTTTAAAAACATGATCTGCAATTTTTCTATATACTTCACGTTCTTTTTTTGTTGCGGGACCATCTTCTGCAGCTGCAGATTCATTTACGGTTTTATATTGTGTATTGATATATTCATATAGTAAATCATGAATTACAGCAGCTCGAGCAACATCAAAAGGAGAAATAACTGCCCATGCAGCACGAGGAACACTTGCTAAATCTGTAACATAACCAGCAGGAACAGTAATATTACCATCATCAGTAACTCTTACTTTACACTCTCTCAGTAAATTAATCTCATCTTGTGAAATAGTATCACACTGATAAGATAAATCAGCATCAAGAGTCCAGTTTCTTGGGGGTAGAAAAGTTGCGTCTAGTAATCCATTAAATCCAGCCATTAGTTAACTCCAAGGTTTACCCATTACTTCTGCTGGGGCTTTAGATTCAGCAATTTGATTTGTAACATCTGCTTCAATTGCAGCTACTTGATTAGAACCTAATGTTTCTTTTACCCATGAAAGAACATTTGCTTCTGTTACGTCATCATAGGTAACAAAACTAGATAAATCACTTGTATCAAATTGTACACTACTACTGTATTGTCCTTTATGTTCAACAGCCGTTAATCCAGAACCAATTGTTTCTGAATCTAATACATCAAACCAAGCTTCTGTTATAACATTTGTTTGACCATTTAAAGAAACACTATGTTTACAAGTGCTTATTTGCCATCGTAAAGCCATTATTTTCTATAGCTCCTTGTTTTCTTTGCTATCTTTTTAGGTTGACGTACAAATTGTTTACCGGCTTTTGTACCTTTTCTTTTAGCGCGATTTGTTGCAGCTTTCTCAGCAGGGCTTAAAGATTTCCAAGCAGCATCAGGAAGATATCTGCCTCGTTTAGATTTTGGCTTTTTTCCCTCACTTTTAGAAGAGTATCTCCATTTTTGATCTCCCCATTTTTTAAGTGAACGCTGCGATTTTTTCATTACTTTTTCTTCTTTTTAGCCTTAATAGCTTTTTGAAGAGCGGGGGGAAGTTTTTTCTGAGCGGCAGTAAGACCATTACCATTACCGTTCTTTTTCTTCATTCCGTTTTTCATACCATTTTTTTTCTTTGTTCCATTTTTACCTTTGTAATGCATAGGCATAGCAATTCTCCTATCTATATCCGCCACCCGCTTTTTTATAGGCGACAGCTAATAATTGAGCTTTACGAGCAGACCACTGACCAGGACTACCTCCTTTAGATCCTGCTTTAATTCTACTAAAAAGTCTTTTACGCATAGCAGGTTTAGTATAATTACCTGCTTCATTTACACGAGATTTACTTTTTCTTTTTTTTACTTGTTTTTTCATCCTCAACTTCCTCCACATATTTCAAGAAACTCAAAAGACCGTTATTCAAAATTTTTTTTGTCTTTTCTTTTTCATCAATCCAATCTGTCAAGTGATTAAATGTGTCTGATGTTTTAGATTTCATAACTCTTAGTTACAATTCCATTTTCTCAAAGATTTATTAATTCTGGAATTAGGATCTCTTGCTTTTTTTGCACTAGTAAGTTTCTTTTTCATGCCTTTCATACGAGCACAAAAAGATTTACGTCTTTTTGCAGCTTTAGAACCTTTTTTTAATTTTGAAGGTTTTGTAGTAACAGCAGTTTGTAACTTAGAACCAGGATTTGCTTTTCTATAAGAAGCAACACCTTTTTTATTTAATCCGCCAGACTTACTTTTGCCTGCTTTACGTTGCCATGCGGGAGTTTTAGCCATTAGTAACTCCTAATAACCTTTCCTCGAAAGGGAGTCTTGGCCGCACACCATTCTTCTGGATGCATATGTCTTGGACGTTTACCGGCAGGTTTAGATACCATACGGCCAGCAGGAGTATAAAATGCGCACCATTCTTGTTGAGGACGACGTTTTACTGACGAACTCATTGACTTCCACATTTTTTCTCCATTTGATGATTTAGTAAATTTTTTTAGTGCCATATCTCATTATAACTTTAGTATAAATTTTGTCAATTTTATTTTATTTTGTTTGAATCATGTCGTCTATTTGTCTTTTTTCACGATCTTCTTTTAATTTATCTACTTGTTCCTGTAGTTTTTCAATTTTTTGTTCTTTTCTATATGAATCACCTATACCGATAGCTCCTGTTATAATAGTAAAAGGTAAACATCCTGCAAGAAAAAACACTGATATTAAAATACTTCTAATCATTTTTTACCACTTACTTTTACTTCTGATCCTTTACTTTTAACATAAGCTTCTTTACCAAAAAATGCAGCAACAATAGCAGCAACAGAAACAAAATATGTAGCTGCCATATCTCCTAAAATAGAACCGGCTTTATCAAGTCCGGCAACAATAGAAATAACAACTAAAGCAGGATATAATAACATACCAAAAAGTGCAAACCATGCCATATATCTTTGTGCATCTTCTTTTTTATCTTCGTTTTCAAGTCGTATTAACTTTTGATCCATTTCAAACTCTTCATCTGTTACAATACCATCCCCATCTAAATCATACTTTTCATATTGGCTACCAGGCTCAAGTCTTTTTTCAGCCATTGTCATTTTGTAATCTCTCTTTCAAAGAGTATTTTATTTCCAATCATCATAACGAGATTGTTGTAATTGTTTGATCTGTGCTTCAAGAGTATCAAGTCTTTTAGCAAGTTGAGGAAATTTTTTCATGCGTTTAGTTTCATCAGTAAGAATGTTTATTCCATATCTTTTACTTGCCCAAGTATATAGTTTATCTATTTTGTTGTAAAACCAAATACCTAGTTTAGTATCTCGAAACCAAGACTCAGTAGCAGAACCTATAATACTGCCAGCAATTGAAGATATTAACCAAAACCACATTAATTTAATTTCTTTTCATTTTTTAGATTTGTAGCGAGAAGTCTATCTCTCATATATTCATACACAATTTGAAGCTGCCACAATTGACGGGCAGCTCCAGGGTGTGTACTGTATTGAAGACCGTGCTGAGTTTGCTTAATTAGCATCATTTCTGAACTCAGCACGGCTTCATAATTTGATATGAAATCTTGTTCTTCAATATTCATAACCAATTATACTAAATTAAGAATCAGAAAGCAAGATTATTCTGATTTCCAAAGGTTATAAACTCCCCAGGCTAATGCGCCCCAAAGAACTACTTTCATAAGAGGAACAACACCTAATAGTACAAGTACTGCAGGCACTCCTACAATTAAGCCATTCCAAGTAGAACGTTCCTTAAGTCTATTTGTAATCCAATCCATTTTTCTTCTCCTTATTTAACTTAATTTAGAATGTAAATTTAGTTCTCAAGCCGACAATTTTATCTTTTTCTTTTAAATCATTATCGACATTATATTCACCATAAGGCGAAAGCGTAAAAGATTTAGTTAAGGCATAATCATAACTTAATCCTAATTGAATATTATCAATTTCTTTATCATCCCAATTCCAATTTGGTAGGAAAGAAACTTTAAATCCATTTTTTGCAGCAGTTAGACCAAATTCAGTATTAGTTGTTTCTGCATCAAAATTATGTTCTGTTTCAGATATAACGGCAAAATTAATCTTTTTTGACGAAGGATTTTTAACTTCTGCTGCTACTGTAGTAGCAGATAACCCTAAAACTACTGCCGATATGATAAATGCTTTAATCATTTTTAATTCTCCCTTTTTTCAATACTTTTTATTATTTTTTACGCATTCCAGCTAATGGATTTTCAAGAGCTTTTTTTATGGTACTATCAATAGTATCTTTTGCTTCTTTCATTTCCGCCTTCATACGCTTTTCAAGATTGTCCATATCATTTCGTAATTGTTCTCTACGGCTATCAAACCTATCAGAACTATCACTTACTAATTTACGGACCTTGGTATCATTAGTATCTATACTTTTACGAACCATGCGAAACGCTTCTTTACCACGTTTTTCTATAGTATCTACCTGTTTTGATAGATGATGCATTTCCTCTTTTAAATCTCTTTTAATATCTTTTGTATAATCTCTTGCATCTTCTGCAGATTGTTTAAAAGATTGCATTTCTTTATGCAATATTGCAAGTTTTTTATCAAATCCACTAAGATCGGGTGCTGTATATGACTCTATTTTTTCACGCATATTCATATAATCTTTATAAAATTCAAAACCACCCCATAATCCACCTGCTAACGTACCAAGTATAGGTAGTAATAACAATAATTTTCCGCCTTTAATCTTAGCTCCAGCAATTTCTACTTCTGTCTCCATACTATTAGCTCCTTATTCTGATATCTCTATACAACAAGGACACGGATCTTCCTGTGTACAATCACATGGATCACACGTACAATGAGGATTTAAACATTCTTCATTATTGCAGTTAATTCCAACCATAGTAGTCTCCTTTTAAAAAGTATACAATAAAATAAAATTTATGACCAATTAGTATTTTATTTATACTAAGTCGCAACAAGGACATCATGAGCAACATTACTACTGCCGCATAATATATTGTGCAAAATTATTATTTAAAATTTGTGTATCTGGTATGTTAATGTCCGTTAAACTTATCTCTAAGTTTATTACAAAAATCCCAGAGAGCAGATGTTTGTTTTGCTTGTACGTCCATCTCTGCTCTTAATCTAACTGTTTCTACATATGTATCTCTTTTTTGAATTTCGTTAACATCTTTTCTCAAGTTTTTAACTTCAGATTCTAAACGTACCGCTACTACAATTATTCCAATTACAAAAAGTATTTGATGCCAATGTGCCATTAATAATTCCATTTATTTTATTTCCATTGTGAATCTACTAAGCTATTCATCTTAGCATCACTTCCTCCGAACATAAAATATTGTGCAAAATTATTATCTGAAATTTGTGTATCTGGTATAGTAGTGTCAGTAAAAAAATCAGTTCTATCTTGTAAAATAGGTGCATTTACAGTTAAATTTGCTCCAATAACATTCATTAATGCTAATTGAGTAGCTTGAGATGCAGCATCTTGCCCTAATTTTTGAATTATTTTAGTAACTACGCGAGTTGCAACTTCTTTTTTTATTTGTTCTTTTGATTTACCTTTAGTAGAGCTTTGTTTATTTTTAGTAGGTTTTTCAGCTACTTTTGTTTCAGATTTCTCATCTTCAGGTGAGGATTCTTCTGTTGCAGAATCTTCATTATCTACTGTTTCTTCTGAAGATGTGGGTTCTTCATTTTCTGCTGTTTGTTCAGAAGATGTTGATTCTTCATTTGACTGATCCTCAGTGCTTTGTGTACTTTCTCCACTTTCCGTTTCCGAAGTTGTTGTTTCAGTCGTCGAATTAGAGGGTTCTGGTTCTGATGTGGGCTCCATATTGTTAGAGATATCATTTTCTATCTCCATTTCTTGAGAAATTTCTGCTATCTGAGTTTGAACTTCTTCTACTGTTGCTTCAACAGTAACTTCAGTAGGTGCTTCAGTTACGCTAATAGGTTCTATTGTAATTTCTGTATCAGCAACAGTCACTTCAAAAGATTCAATTGTTTCTCCAAAATTATCACTTATTGTTATTTCAAATGTTTGTTCTATTTCTGGTTCTGATAGAGCTACTGTTTCAATCTCAACTTCAGTATCTATTTCTATAAGTTGTTCATCAGAAATTGTTTCAATAGCTGTTTGTACTAACTCTTCTGTTATTGTAGTAATTTGTTGTATTACTATATCTGTATGTGTAGCCGTAATAAAAGTATTATCAAAAGCAGGACCAAAAAAGCCACTAGGAAATCCTGCATCTATACCAAATAACTCTAATGTAGCAAATGCACTTGTATAAGTATTTTGTGGTATTGTTTGTGAAAATTTAAAATCTGTATTATTATATTGAGTAAACGTAATCTCATTAAATACATGCTCAAACTCATGAAGTAACGTACCTGTAGAATCTTTAATACCTAATGTTATACTAAAGGAATCTCTACAGTCTGGTCCATTACCTGGTGTACCATCACAAACAGGTACACGAGCATTAGATGGATGACTAAATACATCAGCACCATAATTAATATCAAACCCAAAATTAATTTCTGCCTGTGTCATTTTATCAAATAAATCAACTGTTTGACTCACTGTACCTCCACCAGTAGTTTGACTACCTGTTTGTAAACAGCCATTAGGATTACCACAAGTATTAGTAACTCTTACACTTCCACCTTCTACAGTCCAATTAGCTGGGTTATTTCCTGTATTTGATTCAAAATTAGGATTTAACAAATAATTATTTGTTGTTTCTTCATCACCAATTGTTACTTCTCTAGTTATAGTTTCAGTAGTATGTAGTTCTAATCCTCCACCTAAACTTTCTATTGTTGTAGTTTCTGATAACGTTTCTGACAATGTTTGTGCATTAGAAGAAGAAGACGGGAATAAAAATACAAGTGAGACCCCCAGTAAAGTAACAGCTAATGCCCACAGCCAAACCACCAAGTATTGCGAGAGGCAAACGCGTATCATTCTGTACAGAGTCTTCATTATATTCCATAGGATCATCATCGTCTAATCCTCCGTCTGATACCCAAAAGGGTCAACAGAAGCATCTCTTGGCTCCTGTTCTTCAGGTTCCATTAATTTAGAACCTTTTGGAATATCTTCAGGATTTTCTTCCCAAGCAGCTAATGCTTTTTCACCAATAGCCCCTTTATAAGGACATGGTGTTCCTGCCATAATCATTGCATCAAAAATACGCGCATCCTGACAAAGGGTAGATACCGCAGCTACTTTCATTCCCATTCCATATAAAGAACGAGCAAGTTTTAACCGTTCACAGTTTTTATCTGTGACAGTTACTCCTGATGCTATACCGAGAATTTGAGTTTGGACTCCTGCACTATAAGCAGATTTACAAACATCTGAATTATTAACAACTACAGATGGAGCGGAGGCTGTAGGAGGAGTCTTATCTACAGTAACAGTTCCGCTTGTTACAGTACTAACTGTATTTGTTTGTGCAAAGGCATTTGCACTAAATAATAAAAGAAAAAGAATTGAAAATAGGCGAAGCATTTACTTCTCCTTTTTATCTAGATTCCCCTCCTTACTAGTCTGTGTTGCCTTTTTGTAAAAAATTATGATATCTTTTTGTTGTAAAATAAATCTTTTAATTTCTTGCATGTTTAACGCTAACAACTCATACGTTTTTGGAGTAATTGCATAAAAAACAAATTCTTCCGTATTTTGTTGTTTTTGTAGTTCTTTTAAAAACTTTTGTAAATTATCTTTATTTACAACATCAAAATGAAGTTTATCTAATAGTAAAGGTTTAGGATCGGAGGGGGCAATTATCCTATTCTCTACAGGTTCAGAAAAAACTTTAAGTTTCTCAATGGAGCTACATGCTGATAAAAAAAATACAAAACTACTTATCAGGAGCAGGTTTTTTAACACCAGAAATCTCCTCCAATTCTAAGATTAGTCTTGCGGTTCCTTTATTAATTCTTTTTTGCATTAATCCTGGTTTTGCTCTACTTAATTCTTCTAAATCATGCCTACGAAGTTTTGAGGAAAGTTTTTTATAACCATCCTCTGCTTCACTTAATTTAGTTTGTAAATTACCTACTAATTTTGATTGTTTAATAAAATTTTCATCCATTGATTTTATGGCAGCTTTTTGAGACTCAACAGCACCCTCCAACTTTGCATTATTTTGATGCAGAGTAGCAATTTTTTCTTGTGTATCTTTGTAATATAAATAAAAACCTCCTGCCATTACTGCCATAATAACAAAAGACATAAATGCTATTTTAAATCCCATAGAAAAATTCTACAGGATTTAAACTTCGCCGTCAAATTTTTTGTTAAAATCTTCCAAGAAACCTTGCAATATGATGCACAAAAGGCAATAAAGATATCGCCATAAGTAAGTTCATACCAGTATGTGCCATTGCTATTCGTAATGTATCACCTTTAGGCATTCCGTCTGATACAAATGCACCAGCTAACCATATTGTTCCTGTTGTACCAATATTTGCCCCTAATACAGCTGCAACAGCAGCAGGTAAAGGCACTGCTCCTGAGGCTACAAGAGCAATAATAGCTGTTGTGCTTAAAGACGATGATTGCCACAACAGTGTCATACATATCCCACCTAAAAACATCCAATAGGGATTATGAATAAAGTATGAAAGATGATCCATATTACCCATTGATTTCATACCACCAGAAAACATTTTAAGCCCAATATAAAAAACCACCAACCCAATTAAGGCAGTGATGACAGGATTACCTAAATCCATTTTTTTAACCTTTTTAATTAATTTTTTTGTGTGTTCCATTATGAGATATTTCTCATCCTTTTTACAAGTCTTTCAGCTCTTGCACCAACCTGTCGATACCAACGAGAGTCAACCATTTCATCTGCTGCTGTATTCCAATCTCTTGTATCAACACCTAGTTTCATTCCAACAAATTTTGAAAGTCTTGGGCGACCAAGATTAAACATCATGTTAGCAATTATTTGTTGAGCTTCTTCTGGCAAATCTTCAAAGTCTGAGTAAAGGATGTTGCAGTCTCGCAAGACTCCTTGGATATCCGACTCGAAGGCTTGAGAGCACCGCTCAGAAGAAATGGCGGTGCCCACTGCAAGTCCTTGTTCTGGGTCTGACTTCGTAACGAGATGACCGATACCAAAAGTAGGATAACCGAGATGGTCCAAATAAATCTCATGAACTACTCCTTCATCAATTTCAAGTTGTTCTCTAAGTTTTTGTATATTCATAAAATTCTTCCTTTGTAATTGAATTAATTATATCATGCTCAAAAGATTCCGAAATAACACATAATTTACGCATCTCTTGAGAAGTTAAAACTGTTCCTAATTTATCAATATTTGAATTTGGCTTATCAAAAGAAAACCCGCTTAAATAAATTCTATCAAATCCCCAATTATTCATAGTACAAATAGCAAGTAATCCTGTAGAAAATCCTTGAGGTCTGTTCCATAATTTATCTTCATCAAGTAAGAAAAAATCAGCATTTGGATTATCTGAATATTTTTCATACATTTTATAAGTTAAAAAAAGTGCTTTAACTTTTTTACGAATTAATTGATTAATTATTTGATCATCTTGAGCAAAATAAACATTTGCATTTAAATAAGATAAATTACAACTAACAGTAAATAAAGAAAGAGGTACCCCTTTTACTAAAGTTCTTTCTTTTCCACCACCAAAAATTATTGCTTTCATAAATATATCCTATATTACTGTTGTCTCATCACCGTGAGCCACAATTAGATTAAATGGCATAACCCATCTTTCACCCTCACATTTATAAGGATATACAAAATGCTGTAACCAAGAAGGCCACAGATATGTATCTCCAACTTTTGGAGTAATTTGATATTGATTTATATAAAAAGTAGCAGGACTGCCGTGTAGAAAATGTAAATTACCTCCCGCGTCACGTTCTAGTCCATCAGGAATTTTTAAATAAAGTAATCCAGAAAGATGACAATTAGTATGAAAATGAGCAGGATTAAAATCTCCAGGATTCATTCTTACAAGCCATTCAGATGTAATTTGCACATGTGGTTCTTTTGAAAAGTGTTTTTTCTGTAAATCAGAGTAGTTTTTTTGGTTTTTAAGAAAATCTTTCCTAGCATATTTAATTGCTAAATCTTGTATCCAAAAATTTATCTTCTTAATTGCAGGAAGTTGAGGAACATGTACTTCATTTGTAACATTACCTACTAACCCATCAGAAGCATCAAGTCTTACACACAATTCTTCATCTTTAAATATTTGATCACTTGTTTCAATTAGCATATCAATATAATTTTGAGGGCACTTTGCTCTCATTATTGATACATCAAATGGGGAAATAAAATTTACTTTTGTTTTCATTCTTTAAGAAGCCCTCTAACTTTTTCTCTATTGAAAAAATGAGCTTCTTTAATTTCTTCTTTAGACTGACCATAATATGCAACAGCAAAATGATTATCAATTAAAATCTCACCAAGCATTTTCCAAGAGTCAGTTGCCCCGTCATAAACAAGAAAATCCCCTAAAATACGACCAAATTTACCTCTTTCATCTTTAGTAGTTTTTAAAGTAATATAACCATCTACAGGACAATAGGATTCAACAACTTCTTTCGCAAGTAACCCAAACTTTTTCTCTTCCAAGTCTCTTGTGCGCGATTCTGGAGTATCAACACCTTGTAGTCTAATGCGTTGATTAGACAAGGTAATATTAAAACCGAGATCAATATCGACATCAATAGTATCACCATCAACCACTTTAATAACTCTACATTTATATTCATACATTTAGTTTTCTTTCGTTTTACTCAGCGCAATAATTTCTAATAGTTAATGTTCCTGGATGAACTTTAGTGGGTTTACTATCATAAATCTTAGTTACTTTGATTATATATTTAGCACAACCATTTATAGTAGTAGATTTAGTAACCCTTACACCGACGTTTTCATATTCATTAGAATACACAAAGGCATTTTCATATTTCGGTATATGTTTTACTACATTTGCATCAACCCAGTCACCTAAATTCCAACTTTTTTCATTAGGCCAACCAAAAAATAAGTTGATACAAAGTGCTCCACAATATGTTACTGTTAACATTTCCAAAATTCATGTAAAGTATTAAGCTTATCTCGTGCATTAGCAAGTTTTGCAACTTCATGATCTACTGCAGAAACTAAATCAGAATGTTCTCCAATCCCAACAGGATTAGTTCTATATACTTCAATATTAGCTTGTGCAGAAGCTATCTCAGCCTCATATTGCTTAACAAGTGCTTTTAATATCATTATATTTTTCCTTAATTGATTTAATTTTATTCCACTGCTTAGTAGTTAATTGACCATACCAAGATTTATCCTGTGCTTTAATACAACCTATTATAAAATTTTTTTCCCAATCAGTCAATGGTTTTTCATCGAAGAACTGTTTAAGTTTTTTGTTTATTCTCTTGCTCATAGCTCCTCTTAGGGTTTAAAACAATTTTTCCAACGTTTTCCTCATACACTCTAATTTTAGCACGAAGTTCATCATTTTCTTTAAGTAATCTAGCAACAGTTTCTTTAAGCCCTTCTATAGTAAATCTATAGTCATTCATCATTTTTATTCACCTTATAGATATATGGATCAAGTTTTTTTAGTTTTCTCTTTTTAAACCAAAATTTAATTTGAAAGATTAAATCATTTATGAAATAAAACATTAGTGCACCTCAGGAAATGGATTTAATATTGTTCCTTCAAGAATCATTTTCTTAACAGAGGGATGATTTGCAAATGTTCTAAGTTTTTGAACACATTGATTAAACGTTATACCATTGTCATCAGCAGCTTGCCATATAGCTTCATTCTCAAATTGTATTATAATGTCCATTTAAGTCTCCCGAGTATAAGGATTTTCTTCTGGAGTAGTACATAGAGTAATTCTTAAATCGTCATTTAAATTAAGCACTCTATGAGTAAATCCTGAACGAAAAATATAACTATACCCATTTTTATAAGTATATTTTATATTATCAATTTCTAAAAAACTTTTATCAGTAGATATAGATGTTATAAATGACGAACTAAAATCTTCTTTATCTAAATCAGTATGCCAAGGAATAGAACATTTTGGTTTTAAAATAGAAATATAAGAATTTTTTAAATTAGTTATACCTGTATGTTCTTTAATAAGTTTTATCCAATTTGTAATACATTTTAAATTTTGACAAATAGGCGAAACTTGATATTCCTTAATAATATCAAAACTTTGCCAATAAGGATTATTATGTTGTCTTGGTTTAAATAACTTATAACCATTTTTATAAAAAAATTTTATTTTTTGAATATCTGCCTCTAAAATAGGTAAAGGTATTTGTTTACAATAAGTCATATTGATTACGTCTCATTTTTAGTTCTGGTAAAAAAGGTACTGCACTTGTTTCAAAACATTGAGGATCTTTACCGTCAACTGTAATAAGGATAACAATATTCTTAATTCCTGTCCCATATAACTCATTATGTGCAACAGCATAAGCACAACATTGTATAAAATAATCTTTAATTTGTTTTATATATTTAGTTTTTTTAGATGTTTTAAAATCTATAATAGAAGGAACATCGTTCCATAAGCCAACCATATCACATCTACCGGCATAACTATATTTATTACTCCATAGTACTTGTTCTTGTCCCCAAATTTCTGTTACACCTGCTTCTGTAATTTTAATTAAATCTCTAGTCATTTGAATAACATCAGAAGATTCTTGTGCTAAATCTTGCATTATGTTTTTATTATCAAAATAACGTTCAGCATATTCATGAACTAAAGTTCCACGATCTGTTGCTTCTTTTGAAATTCTAGCAGCTTCTTCTTCTCCTACCTTATCTTTCCAAGCCTGTAACCAAACATTATTAGCTGTTTTTCCTAAAACAGTAGTAATACTAGGATAATCTCCATCAGGAGTAAAATAAGTCCTACCTGACGGTAAAGTATCAACACGCATATCATATGTATATTTATATTTTTTATTATGTTTCCACATTAAAAAACTTGAATCTCGTTTCTATAATCTTCTACAGAGTTAACAATAGGTTTACCTTTTACATTCAAACTTGTGTTAATTAAGATTGGGTGATTATGTGCTGTTGTTATTTCTAGTATTTTTCCTAAAAAACCATTTTTAGAAGAATTTACAAGTTGAAGTCTTGCAGTATCATCATGTGTTCTAAAAATATCTGTCTCAGAAAAAGCAATAAACATCATATCATAAGATGGATAGTAAATATCAAAATAAGTTTCTGCTACTGAGTCTAAACAAATAGGAGCATAAGGCCTCCAAGTATCGTTAATTCTTTTTTTAATATTATTAAGTTTAGAAATATTTAATTCAGTAGGTAAACATAAAATACTTCTATTACCTAGGGCGCGTGGACCAAATTCAGCTTTACCATTTAAAACAGGAACTACTTCCCCTTGTATAATTTTATGGGCTATTTCTTCGGGATTCTGATTTAAAGAATCATTATAACCAATATAAGGTCCTTCCCATAATGGTCTTTCAATTAGAGCTGCTGCTCCTAAAGCACATCCAGCATCTCCTGCAGCGGGTTGAATTGCAATTTCTTTAAAACCAGTATATCTTATTAAATCGGTGTTAGCAACACAATTTAAAGCTACACCTCCTGCATAGGCCAGCTTAGAGGAACCTGTTTCTGTATGTAACCAGTTTGCTAAATTTGTAAGACATTCTTGTAAAATATCTTGCGCACTTTTAGCAACATCCCAATCTAAGGTACCTACACCTATACCTCTTCTTAAATCTTGAAGCAAAGTATATTCTCCTAAATCAGTATGAATTATTTTTTCTTTTGCATAATCAACCCATTTAGGCTCTCCGTAAGCCGCAGCCGACATAACTTTTTCTTCATCATGCAAAGGAGTAAACCCAAGAAAACGAGTTACAGTAGAATAAAATAATCCTAAACTATTAGGGTATTCAAATCTTTTTAGCCACATAATTTTGTCGTCTTCAAATATCCCTAAACTAGTAGAGTATTTACCACCTACAGCATCAACCACCATAACAGCGCACCTATCCCAATTAGTAGTACATATAGAACTCATTGCATGACAGTCATGATGATCAAAAAATTCTATATCAAACTTGCCAGGTAATGCTTTTTTGATTTCTCTTTTAATATTTTGTCGTTCAATAAAATCTCTTTTCTCATAAAAAGCAACAACATCTATTTTTTCTTTTTGATTTCTTAACCAACGAAAAGTATTAATAGGAAAATTGTTATCATATTTTTTTCTAGTAAATCTTTCTTCGTGAGATCCACCATGAATGAAACCATTATCTAAATAAACAGCAGCAGAATCATGATGATAAGCACTAAATCCTATTATATTCATTAAAATACCTTTTATAAATAAGTTCTAAAGTTTTTTTATTCATTTTTTTATAGTTAGGATTATCAATAAAACTTACTATTGTCCATCTCCTATTATTAACCATTGGCTTAATTCTATGAACCATAAAGCAAGGAAAAACAACAATACGACCAGGACGCGGATGTATGTGCGCCAGTAAGTTATTAGGAATTGGCGCACTAAATTCAGTTTGTTCAACTCTTTCTCCTAGAGGATTCCAGTCTCCTATTTCAAAAGGTTGTCCGTCAGTTAAGTAAATAAGCTGGCTCCAATATCTACTAGGCCGGGGACAGCTAAGAACCCCATCAACATAATCCATATTATCAAAATGCCATTCATAACCTTCTCCTGGTTTTAGTAGTATTGCCTTATAACCAGCAAAATCTGCATACCATTGATTACCAAAAAATTTTAAATTCTTTTCACACTCTTTTACAATTTTAGAAGCGTTTTTAGCGATAGATTCATTAAAACCTATCTCTATTGCATCTGTCCATCTACTGTCAATGTAATCTTCCACCTGTTTTCTATTTCCTCTCGAAGTTTCATTGCAAAAATAGTATGTCCTACTTGATTAATATGACCTCTACCATCAGGATGATTCTTTGCTAAGTCTCTCATATATTCCCACCAAATACAAGAATTATCTTGTAAAATTTCATGTTCTAAAATATTTGGTCTATAAATTGGAATTAATATAAGATTATCTGAAGTAAAACCTTCTAAAGCTGCTTTAATAAATAAAGCATTAGTTCTCCAATACCACGGCATTTTAGTAAATTTTTTAAACCAAATATCACGAGTCATTTTACCCCAAATATTACCTTCTCCCCAATCGTAGGGTGTAAGGTAATCACCATTACCTTTTGGATCAGCACGATGATGATGTCCAATCAACCAAATTACCTTAAAAGCCTTGACAAGTTTATTTTTTATGATATACTCTGATTGTACATCAAGAGTAATACCTGGATGTTCCCAACGATTAGTTAAATTTAATAAAGTAAATGCAGGATTCGGCGCTTCAGCACTTGGTATTGACCAAGAATTTCCAATAACAAAAATATTTTCTTTCACTAAACTAATCCTTTTAATAACATTGGAAAAAGTTTATTTATAGTGCTTATGCTCATATGGTTTTTATTCTGGTATATATCTTTATTATAATCATAGTTTTTTTCAACTTGTTTGAGGTGTATATTAGTTCCAGATTTAAATTTATATAGCGGAGCATCTTTATACCAGTGAAAATGAACAGTTTTATAGTGACAAATACTATCTAACTCTCTACATATATTTAAGTATACAAATTTCCAAAAATCAATACTAATAATATTTATATAAAAGTCTGCACAATCATCATTATAAATTTTTTTAACCATATCTAACCCTGTTATATCAACATCATAAGCAGGTGTATAAATTCTCGTAGGAGAAGTATGGCCTATAATAATTCGTATATTAGGATCATCATTATTAATATTAAAGGACTTTTGCGCCTTTAAATAATTTTGATAAATCCTAAATTCTGAGCTTGCACTTGATGCAAGATTGTGTACAATAAAAAGATCTTCTAATGGATATCTTTTTTGAATATTTGCAAGAAAGCTATCACCAAAAATAAATAATTTAGGTTTTTTATCAATGTTAATCATAGCTTGTGGAGATTCCTTTACACAAGGAGAAGGTCTTGATAACCAAGACCAAGTATATGCTCACTTACTAGCAAAAAAATTTAACGCAAAGATTATGAATCTTGCGCAAAGTGGTGCATCAGAATATCTTATTTTAAATCAAGTTGAAGAAGCTGTCAAGTTAAAACCTGATTTAATTGTTATAGGTCATACTAGTGAATATCGTTGGAAAGTTTGGGACTTTAGACGAAATCAATGGCAAGGATTTATTATAGCAAATCATATTGTAGAAAATGAAAAATATTATCGTAACTGGATACTTTCTGAACAAATTTTAGGAAATAAAAGAAAACATGAAAAACAACATCAAGCTGCCTGGCACGCTGCTGGAATGTTGTATTTTTCTGATCAAAAAATAGTTACGGAACTTTGGGAAGGAGCAGTAGCTAAACAAATATTACTTTGTAAAAGAGCTGGAATAGAACATATACATTTATGTTGTTTTCCTCATCTTTATAATAATTTAAAAGAGTTGACTGACTATCATATTCCAATTCATTTTGATTTAGAAAAACATAAAGACCTTGCAAAAGATGGCTCTCATGCAGGACCTAAATCACATCTAAAAGCAGCAGAGTTAATTTGCAAACGTTTTAGTTTGTAACATTTCTCCAGCCATATCTTGTTCATCGTTAATATAATTATAAAAATGATTAACAGCGATCTCTTTGTGTTTAGCTTCTACCTCAAAATCAGCATACTCAAGCATAGGAATTGCATTAGACATTAGTTCTTCATCATGATACATTTCTGAATGAGCATTAGGTTTCATCCAATACGATTCATTATCAATTGGAAAAGATTGAGATTTATGGAATAGTGGTCGTACACCTTTCCAAGTTTTTACTGCTTCTTTGAAAAAATCATCATTTACACTAATATGTTTAACTTCGTCCCTAATTTTTCTGTTGACAACTTTACCGCTTGAATTTTTGACTCTTTCACTGTGTCGCATCCTGTGGCATGCGTAATGGTGTATGTCAAGGCATGTTCTTGTGGGGATTCTTGCTGCAAGTTCGAGTGTGTGTTCGATGTCATAACCATTGGGCTTATCTTCGTTTTCAACTGAGAGAGTTCTTTGCGCGTAGTCTGAAAGATATTGGAAATTGCTTGCAAATCTCTTAATTCCATCTATATGTTTGCCTCCATATAATCCTTGTAAATGAATGTTCATGGTAAAGTCTTCAGCAGGTAAGCCCATAAGTTTGCCATACAAGGCATGATACTCTAAATCTTTGATAGAGTTTTCTACAACATTAGCTTTTGGACTACCAAGAACAGTATACTGACCGGGATGCACAGAAAGTCTGATCTCATGGTATTTAGCTATTTCACCGCATTTATGGAGGCATTCGCATATCTCTTCCCAAATTTCTTTATACCAGTCTTGAGTGAAGTCCAAAGTATAACAAGGAAACATCTCAGAAGAAATACGAAAAGAACGAAGATTTCGGGGCTGTTTCGAAAAATAGTGTTCAAGTATGAGATAAAGTTTATGAACGTTTAATAGAGCTTTATCTTGAACACGTTTTTTACCTCCTTCTTTAAGAGCATATGTTTTAGTAGTTGTTCCAAAATTAAACTGTTTAGCTAATTTTTTATCGTGAAACTGGCAACACTGAGATAATCGCCAGTCGGTAGATGTTCGATTGAAGTAAGACATTGGTTTTCCAGTGGTTAGAAGTCCCACTACTATCGTAGTGGGACTAAAATTAAGCAGGAGTTTCAGAAGAAGAAGGAAGAGGAGTAATTGCAGTATTAAGCATGTCTAATACTTTCATTAATCCTTCTGGAGGTCCATCATCTCTAGCAACAACTTTTACATCATATTTAGCAGAATTATCGCTACTACGAGTATCTTTACTATGAGAAGATACAGAACCGTGAACACTTACCTTAGCAGAAAAAGGTCCGATATGAACACTTGCAGAACCTTCGTATCCTGCTTCTGTTTCTGAATCTGTTTCAGAACTTGTTGAAGAGTTTACAGACATTGTAAAATTAACATCAACTTCTTTAACACTAAGAGCAGGAGTGTTAATAATAGCTAAAAGCGGAACTTTAAGATCAACTTTTTCAGTTCCTCCACTAGCATTTGCTGCATTTGCACTTGCAGGAGCAGGACGATCAAAAGAAAAGTCAACAGTACGAGCAGTTAATGCTGCATTCGCACCGTCTCCAGATTTTTGTAAACCAACGTCCTGAATAAAATTTGATGTAGCAGCTGCAAGCATATTTTGCGCGTCACAAGCTGCTTGTAATGGGCCACCAATTAAATCTCGCATGGGTAATCCAGCGAATTGGTTGCTCATGTTAACGAGGCCATCATCAGCCATATATTAAATTCCTTTCTTTATTGCGGAAAAGATTTGTACACCTTATCATTTAATAACATTACACCTTCTTGAGGTTCTGTTGCTTTAAATGTCACTTTTACTTTAGCAGATGTACGTTTAGAAGAGAATAAACCTTTTGGTAAAGACGCAATAATATGTTCCTCTTCTTTTGTATGAAGATCAACTTCAAAATCCATTGATAGTTTATCTATACTTAGCGCATGAGGTTTTACTAATGAAAAAATTGGAATATCATATGATTGTTGTTGAATTTTACCATTTTTATCTATATTTGGCAAGACCATATTAACTGTTTTAGGAATGTATTGACCATCTTTCTTTGTAAAATACCTATCACAAAGCATATCGTATGCATTTTTTTCTACTACTCTATTAGCATCAACAATAGCTTCTTGAACAGCTTGAAATAAAGATGTTAAAGTAAACATATTGTTACGCTCCGCATAAAGGATAATAGTCCATAGAAAGTATTAACAAAGAATCAGCTACATAAGGTAACATAATTATTACACATAGAACCAATATAAGAGCGAATAGTCCTAGTATAAAGTTTGTCATTATATTACACTATCTAATAGTTCATTAAATTCATTCCATTTTTCTTCTTCTTCAGCACGAGAATTTTTACGCATCACATTTGCAACACGTCGAGCTACAGGAATTTCTATATTATACTCAGCTTTAATATCTTTTAGCAAGGAAGAAATAGATTCCCTTGCTGCTTCTATTTGAACAAGCAGATCAACAACTTTTTCAAATTCACGTTTTAGTTCATCGTTCGTTTGCGACATCTGTCCCCTCTATAACTTTAAATGTTTCACGAATAACTTCTGGACGTTTACGAATAAGATTAGTTTCTTGTAAATCATCCATAACATTAGTAAAAAGTTCAAAACACTCATCAGCACAATCACTAAATCCATCATCTTTTGATAATTCAGCAATTAACATTTTCTGATGAAGCAAATTAAAAGCACTTACTATATTAGCAGCACCTATCTCTCGTGACCCCTCGAAGTCTCCCTCCGGTCGAGGGGTGTATAGTTCAAAATGTGAGCTTTCCCATACGCTACCATCATCATCATCAAAAACATCAATTGGCATTGATGATAACACTTTATAAATTAATTTTTTAGCTTTTTCATGAGAAATATGCACATTACCCTCCTATGTCACTACGTGACCCAATCATCTCGATACGGCTGGACATAAAACCACATCAGTGATTTAGACACAGCTGTGACGAAACGCTTATTAGATTTGCAAGCCATTGCAGTTTCAAACTCACGTTTGAGTCGTAAATATGGATTTTTTAAATTAGAAACTGGAACAATCGACTGAACATTTAATTCACGATAATTCCAATGTTCGCAGCGTGAAGAATACGCTGGAGAAGAGTTTAAATAAAGTTCTGTTTCAGAAAGTTTTGGAGAAAGATTATTCCAAAGTTCATGAAACAGATTATACTTTTCTTCGTCTGTACAATCTGAAATAGAAATACGACGAAGGTTGCGGACAAAATCACGAAATGGATTTTTTGACGCCATCTTAAAACGCATGTTTTAACACCCTTAAAGTAGCACAGAAATTACGATTCTGCAAGTTGAAAATTAATTGATTTACTCTTCTTCATTTCCAATAATGTCGTAGTCATCATCTGACATGCATTTTGGAATCATTTTAGGAGGAACTCCTCCCCAAAATTCTTTTTCATCGTAAAAATGAAATTTTGTACGACGTCGCCACATAGCATTAATCTCATCAGCTGCTTCATCATGTTTATCTAGAATATCAAACTGATCAATTGACGCTCCTTGAATAGATTCTTCCATCCACTCATGAGCAATCCAAGGTGCCCAACGAGCAATATTTTTAGCTTCATCTATAGTACGAGAACGTGACCAAGCGTTATAACCTTTAATTAATTTAGATTTTTCTGTTTTCTTAGGCATTAGATTTTCCTATAGCAATAGTATGAGTAGAATCAATAAAGTCATTTGAATAATAATCACGTACAGTAGTTCTACGATAAAGAATATTATTTTCTTTGAAATAAACAGTAAATTCTTTTCTTAGTACATCTGTATATTCAGCATTAATAGCATGATCAAGTGGGCAAATCATTATAATATTGTTCCTCTAATGTTTTTTGCATTTCAATATAAACTTCAATAATAAAACGACCAGCTAAAAACTCGCCTTGACCTTCTTTTATATCATAGTATTCTGTCATTAAATTTTGAGCTTCTTCATTACCTTGATTTGCTATATCTTGAAAGTATTCTTTAACAAAGGGTAATCTTGGTCGATTCATTATATTATATTCCTTTTTTTGTTAAAACGCAACATCATTTTTGCATTACATTGAGTTTTTTATTGACAATACTTTTAATTTCTTTTATGATGTAAAGATGTACGCAACTGAAAAATACGTTAGATTTGAACTGAAAGAAATTCATCAACAAGTCCGTGAATTGGCTAATGATTTAGGTGGTGATATTCGATATCTCCAACAGGAAATTCATGATTTGAGTGAACGTATTCAGTTGATGGAAACAAATTTAGAAGAAATTGCCAACGAATTGAGAGAACGAAATGGCGCATAAAATAATTGGTATGGCATATTCCGACTCAGATAATTTATCATACATTAAAAATCAGCTCATTGCAATAAAAAACTTTTTTCCAGCGATGGAAACAGAGCTAAGTAATGAAAATAATGAACTGATCCAACGACATATACATCCACAGTATCGTAACCGTTTACCACTATACGTGATATTAAAAGATGGCGCTTACATGACTCATCGACACGGTAAATGGACAAACAATGAAGTTATACAGTGGTTACAATCTATACCAGCACTTAATGTCTAAAGCTATACCCTGTATACCTCATAAACAAAGATTAGAAGCTCATAGAATAGAATATCTTAAATCTATAAATAAAGCTATGGATTATCCTTTTCAAGCAGAAGATGGTAGAGATTCTTCTCCTATACACCAAAAATTAAAAGAACAATGTATAAAATATACTGGTATAACTAATTGGTTATTTACTAATTGTTGTACTGATTCATTACAAATTGCATTTCAAACTTTATGTGATATAGGAGATACAGTAATAGTTCCTGCATATGGTTGGAGAGCTATTGTAAATGCTCCAAAATTTATAGGTTGTAATGTACTATATTGTGATATAGATGAAACAGGTAACATAGATTTATCTTTACTTTCTAATATGATAAAAGAAAATAAACCAAAAGCTGTTCTTATTGTTCATAATTTTGGAACTATTGTAAATATAGCAGAAATTAAAGATATATGCAAAGAAAATAAAACATATATTATTGAAGATGCTGCACCTTCTTTTACTATGAATGAGCCTTATAAGTATAAATTAGGTTCTATTTCAGATATAGTATGTTTTTCATTTGATTTTACTAAATCTCCAGGTACTCTTGGTGCTGGTGGAGCAATAGCTACAAATAATTTTAATATATATGATAAATTAAAAATTATTTGTTCTCATAATTGTGTTGAATCAAGTATAGGAACTAAATCATATTTAGATACTGTTGCAGCAGCAGTAGTAAGTAAAGATATGGAGTTAATAGAGCAATACTCCTACCGTAAGAAAAAACTTGAAATTGCTACTTTCTATCTTAACAATCTTCCTTATAAAACATTACCTGGAGAAAATTACATATTCCATCGTTTTATAATTTTACCAGAAAAAAATGAAAAACAAAGTCTACTTAAAAAACTTAATTCACAGAAGATTCTAGCAAAAGGCGTATATGAACCAAATTGTATAAATTTAACACAAGCTCAACAATTGTATGAAAAAGCAATTGAACTTCCATGTCATGCGTATATAGATATAGAGGATTTAAAATCAAGAATTGAGAAAGTTATATGAAAATTTTAATCACAGGCGGATTAGGATTTATAGGATCGCATTTAGTTTATAAATTAAAAAATCATGAAATTACTATATTAGATAAATTTGGTTATTCTTACCCTGGATATAAAAAAATATATAGAGGATCAAAAGTAGGTATTGGTAATATATCAAAGTTAGAACAGTATCATAGAGATTTAAACATTAAATATAGATTAGATTTAATTAAAAAAACTAAAGCAAAAATTATTCGAGCTTGGTCTTATGAATATTTTGATAGTAATAGTTATGATTTAATCTTAAATTGTGGAAGTCTATCAGAAGCTATTTTATCTTCTTTTTATGAAGATTTTTGTTCTAATTCTATTATAGATGGTATTGCTAATTTAAAAATAAATCATAAATGTCCTATATTACATATTAGCTCTTCAATGGTTTATGGTAGTTGGGAAGGTTCAATTGATGAAACTCAACCAACTAATCCTGTTGATTACTATGGAAAATGTAAAAAAAGAAGTGAATCATATTGTACAGAAGATGATGTAATTTTAAGACCTATTCATGTTTATGGTATTGGTGATGCTAAATTTCCAATTTGGATGAATATCGAAAGACAAATTGAAAAGAATAAACCAGTTAATGTTGAGGCGGCTGATTGTATTTATATCGACGATTTTGTTGAAATAGTTAAAAATATTATTGCTAACTGGATACCAGGTACTTATAATATAAGTTCAAATTTAATTAGAGACGGTCAAGTTCTACAGAAAATTTATCCTAAAGATTTTGTAGTAAATAATAAACTTGGACCAACAGGTAAACTAAGAGAAATGTTGAATAGTTCAAAACTATTTGATACGTTTGGTGTGAGATTAAAATATAATACTTATGAGGAAACAATTAGAGACTACTACAGAAAATATGAGAATTTACGTTCGAAACAATGATATCGGTAAAGCTTATCGAATATTAAATAAGAAATTACATGAAGAAGGATTTTTTAAGAAGCTACGTGATAACCAGTTTCATAAAACTAAGGGTGAAAAACGTAGAGAGGCTTCTCGTGCAGGACGTTCACGTTGGCTTAAAAAACAAAAACAACTTGAAATAAAGTTTCAAAGAGAAGAAAGAAATCAATTTAGAAAAAAGAAAAAGACTAATAAAAGAAATAATCAACTTGCTAAATCCTAAATAAATTGCTATTATTAATTATCGCAAATGGAGGTAATTATGAAGGCATACAAAGGTAAATTTAAGAAAAAAGACGGGTCTGAACGTACTATGGTATTTACTCGTATTGATGATCTTCCTTCAAAATTTGTAGCATCAAAAATTATTGGTGCAGGTAAAGAGCAAACTTATCCAGACGGCATGGAATTAGTTTGGGATTTAGAAGCTGATAACTTTAGGATTTTTAATTGGAAAACATCTATTGGAATCACAGATAAATTTGATATAGAAGAGGATTTATTTATTGATTAAAGGTACAGTACTTTGAAAGGCAAAGAAAGGTATTGTTATACTTGTGGACATCGCTGTCATTGTTATGGTTCTTATTGTACAGAATTAATTGGAGTAGGCATGACAGATAAAGATCAAGAATGTAGATGTAAAGAATGTAAATGTGAAAGAAGTGCTTCGCTAGAGGAGTAGTAGAATAAGCAGTCTGGACGGGGGTGCAATACCCCCCGCCTCCACCATAAGCATACGGCGAGTTAGACCCGACTAAAGATTATCAGTTGCAAATGAT
>CEUT01005296.1_pt1 | contig 41054 bp, 48 predicted proteins | sample 531401 | NCBI WGS metagenome assembly CEUT01 (sample SAMEA2622821, study PRJEB7988) | marine metagenome | biome: marine biome (ENVO:00000447); feature: surface water layer (ENVO:00002042); material: "saline water (ENVO:00002010), including plankton (ENVO:xxxxxxxx)" | depth 5 m | reverse complement strand
CTTTATCTCTCAGAGATCTTAGGTCACCTCTACAGCGCGCCTCTTTATGGTATGGTCACTCACATCATGGTGACCCCTCGCATCCTCTCTGAACTGATCAAGCAAACCGTCCACCACGGGCGCCACGATCAGATTCAGGTGAACTCTGGACAAATCACCTTCGGCGCGTCGAGCCTCTCGATCACTGGTCCTTATGGTCCTGTTCAGGTGGTCTCTGCGCCGTTCCTTGAGCGTCATGACCGTATCGCTCCTGCACTCGGTTCAAGCTCAGTGTTTGAGGGTACGCTCGCGGCTCCTACTGGAACAGGTCAAAACGGTAGTATCACTATTCAAGCACAAGTTAACGCCGCCTCTAAGTTCGTACAGGCTGATACAGGTGATTACATCTATCGCGTGGTCGCTGTAGGTGACAACGGTGTGAGCGCTCCTGTAGACACTGGCGCGGTCGATGTAGACGCCGCAGGTAAGCAGGTGACCTTCACGATCCGTGTTGCTGATCACACCAAGGTGAAATACCTCCGTGTCTATCGAAGCGCGAAGGATGCCGCTGACGCAAACGGCGCGCTCTTGATTGATGAGGTCGCGGTAAGCGCTCAGGACACCGTGATCACTGACAATAACGTCAATATCCCTGGGTCTTCGGACATCTTGTTCCTCAACTTCTCGCCTGATTACATGTGCTATTATCAGATGTTGAGCCTCGTCCGTCGTCCTCTCGCTCAGGTCTCTACGACCTTCCCGTTCTTGCTCATGATGTTCGGTGCTCCTGCCGTGAAACTGCCCACCAAGATGTTCGTAGCGCGTAACGCAGGCGTGAACACAAGCGCAGGTCTCGACAGCGTGAGTGATCCTGTCCTCCTCGGCTTGAACCTTTAAAGGATAAGGACATAGCCCTATGAGCATCAAAGTTAAGCATCCTGTACTCAGAAACATTACGCTCTCACTGGTTGATGGTGAGGTGTACATTGATGAGAATGGTGTCTTTGAGGGTGATCTCTCCGATGCTCAGAGGGCGCGGATCTCCGAGCGAGGATGGGAGATCATCAGCGAAGAGGCGCCAAAGCCAAAGCGCAGGCGCACAGCGCGAAAAAAGACCGCTAAAAGCGATCAAGAAGGGTAAGGTCTCCTCCTTATGGCTACGATTCAAGAGCGCGGATATGACATCACATATCTCAAAAACACTTACCTCTTAGGTGTCGATTTAACTCTTGATGATGGTAGCGCTTACCCTGACACAATCTTTACAACGTCTATCGAGCAAGCGAGTCGCGCGGTGAGCGATGAATTAGGTCTGGTCTTTGATCCTCAGACCTTCTCAGAGCGCCACGATAAAGAGCCTGATGCTTCGCCTTCATGGTTCCCGATTCGCTCCAGATATAGACCGTTGATCAGCGTTGAGAGCCTAAACATCATTTATGGTCAAAGCTCGACACGCGCTGAACTACCTCCTCAATGGGCGCAGATCACTGAGCCTATGGCGGGTCAGGTTCACATCATCCCGACCACTGAGGGCGCTTCTAGCTACCTGATCGCGGGAGGTATGCCCGTGATCCTCGGTCTTGGAGGGCTCAACGCTCAATACTACATACCTGCATATTTTGAGATGGACTATCTCGCAGGGTTCCCATACTACACAGGGACCGCGACAGTCCTACAAGGCCAGACCTCCGTTGAGGTGGCTACTCCTCAAAAGTTCGTGGATCGGTATGAGGTGAAGTGTACAGGCGCGACAATCAGCGCCAAGAGACACGATAAATTTACACTCAACCTGAGCGCACCCGCCGCAGGTGACACCGATCTTTCATGGGTCATTGACACGCTACCCGCTGACATAGCGCGCGCGGTCATGCTCAAGAGTTCACTGCTCGCTTTAGATGTCGCGGGTGACCTAATCGCGGGAGCAGGTCTCGCGATGGTCTCAACCTCTATGGATGGATTGAGCCAGAACATTAACACCACAGCGAGCGCGACAAACTCAGGATATGGGGCGCGTGTGCTCCAGTTCACTAAAGAGTATAAGGAGCTGATCGCCACCTTAAAGGCTACCTATCGCGCGATGAATATCATGGCGCTGTGAGGTGAGACCATGATCCTAGGTTCTCGTATACCGCCAAAGCTCAACCCACGCGCTGACTTCAAGCCTGAACAGTTCAGGAAAGTGATCATCTCCCACGGGATGACCTGCACATGGGAGCAGGCGGCAGAGTGTCCATGTAGCCAAACGAGCGCGAGTCACGGATTCAGCCTCACAGGATCATCAGGAGACGCAGAGCAAGCGCGCGTTGACTGTCCAGTGTGCCACGGTAAGGGGTATCTCTACCACAGTTCACAGACGATCAAGGCCGTGGTCACGGGCGCGCGAAAAGAGGAGCAGAGATTCGGACCTCTTGGCGCGACCGAGTACGGAAAAGGTAACATCGGCCTCACGCTCCTACCTGAACACCTCCCGATGATGGGAGACCGCTTCACGATCACAGACAGCGCGATAGTATATCGCGAGACACTGACCCGAGGAGCAGGGGCAACAGACACGCCCAGATATAAGATCGCGACACGATCTCACGACCTCGCAGGCGGCGCGGTGATTTTTGGTGTGCGTCATCTAATCCCTGCTAACGCTCAGGGCGTCGTAGACCCTAACGGCGCACTCACTGAAGGTGTAGATTTTACCGTAGTAAACGGCTCTATCCAGTGGATCAATGCACCCGCTCAAGGTCTACGATTCAGTCTCACATACTACGCTCACCCTGTGTACATCGTCATGAATCACCCTCACGCGATCAGAGACACATATATCAATCGGAAGGCCCCCGCGCCGTATCACCAAGAGTTACCTGTATATGCAGAGGCTCAACTTGAGTTTTATGGTGCTCCAGAGGGCTCAACATGATTGATCTGAGAGAGTACGGGCTCGATGAAAAGAGCAGGCAAGCACGCGCCAAACGCTTCGCAGTAGCGATCGCCGCCGCGTGGAAGGCTACAGCTCACGAAGCGGGAGATGATCTCGGATCAGTGCTCCGCGACTACAAGCGCGGCGTGGTAATCTCTCAAGCGACCCCGAACATGGTCATCGTCACGCTTCAGGGGATTGTTCCGAATCTGCTTGAACAGGGACAACCTCCACATGACATGAGAGATTACCTCCTGCGTACTGTGAGGGTGGGCGCGTCTCCGATACGTCGAACTAAAGACGGGCGCCCTTATCGTTTCATTATGTTTAGACGAAAAGTCGCAGAGATTAGGCGCATGGGCATGAAGGGTGCGTATGACGAGGCGAAGAGCCTTGAGGCGACCATGAGCGGGTCCGAGGGGCGGCTATTGTACGGCTCACGGATGCCGAGTGGGAGAGCAAAACACTATATCAGCAGAGGGGGCGTGAGATCTGTATCAGACGCGCTCTCAGGTATGGTGAAGCTCGTAGGGGTCACGACCGCAGAAGGCGCGCAACGTGGAGGCACGAACACCACATACGCGACATGGAGAACGGTCTCCTATAAGCGCCCTGAAGCATGGCAACACTCAGGACGCCCCGCGCTGAATCTCGCGCATCAGGTGATCGATAACATTAACCAGGTCGCAGAGGATGCAGGGCTATGATTCATCATCATCTCACCACAGCGCTGAGAACATCGCTCGCATACTATCTTGATCAAGCGAATCAACAAGCGCTTCTCGATCACCTGTACAACACTGCACACAATGACGCGACATTGATCAAGATCATTGAAGAGTTACGCGAGAAGACGCCGAAGGTCATTCCACACGCGACCGCAGGCGCTCAAGCGCTCCCTCTCGTAGTCTGTCAACAGATGAGTCGTAATGTGATACATAGACCGCTCGGAGGATCAGCACTCGGAGTAGAGCAGACGATCTCAAACCAGAGCGCACAGATCGAGGTCATGACCGCAGGCGCGGAGTCTGCGGAGGTACTCTCACAGATCGTGATCACCGCGCTCCACGCGCTCAGAAAAGATTTCATCGCTAATGGATATCTCACATTTCAGTTTGAGAATATCGCGGAGCTTGCACCTCAAGAACTTTTAGCCGCTGAAGAGTTAGGGGTATTTGTGCGAAGGCTCAATATCACCGCGATGATGCACGACAGCGCAGGCGTGAATCTGTTTAGCCCTGATCAGATCGTGGGTACATTGAGCTTGGGTCTATCTCCTCAAGGTCGCGTGACACCTATCTAAATATCGGCTATAATAGCCACCTAACCGAGAAATAAGGAGCGCTGAAATGCCAAGTATTCTCTCTTCTTCAGGGTTTCCACGCACAGCGCGCCCCGCGATCTATACACGGATTGATGCAAGCGCGCTCGCAGGTGGAGACGTAGCGAGCGGAAACATCGCGATCGTGGGCGATTTCCCAAGCTTCCAGACCTCTACCCCTACACTGTTTAGCTCACGGCGTGCGCTTAATGCGTATGATGCGAGTGATCTCGATCTTGAGTTGATCTCTCAACTGGCGTTTAGCCCTAGCGATGACCCTGCGACAAGTGGCGGCGCGTCAAGCGTGCGGATGGTAAACGCGCGAGAGAACTCACAACAGGCGTCTCTCACTATCGGACCGCTCACGCTCAAGAGTCGGATCTGGGGCCAGAAGGGTAACCGATTACAGGGAACCTTGAGTCTCGCGAGTGGTACATACACTCTCGCGCTCTCGCGTAACGGGCTCACTGAGTCTTATGATGTAGATAATGATAACCTGTTCAGCGTGACCAACGGAGACGGGGCCAACGCGCTTCAGGTCAAGATTCAGGGTGGTACACTCACCCTGATTCGTAATAATGTCACGCTCCTCATCGCGACCACCGCAGAGGCGCCAGACCTCGCGAGCGCTGTACAGCTCATGAACGCTCTCGATGATGTGACCGCGACACTCATTGAACCTCGCGAGATCCCTCTTGATAAGGTTGACTCGATTGATCAAAACATCGCCGCGACCGCGACACATCAGTTCACCGCGCCGAGTTTCCTGATCCTTGAAGCGCTCTCTTCAAGCACATTGATCTCAAGCGTGACCATCGACACAAGCGCAGGCGCCGCCGCACTTGCTACGGGTTCATTTAATGCCTCTGGCGGTGGGATGGGTAACGGGTTTGTGTATCAGAACGCGCTCGCGAGCCTTGAGAATCAAAATATCCAGATTGTTGTACTCTTCACTGAAGACGCGACCTCACAGAGCTTTCTACCTGCACACCTGACCGCGAGCGCGACCGCAGGATATGAGCGTCAAGCTTATTGTGCGATCGCCTCAACAGAGAGTCTTATCAATGTCAAGACGCGCGCTGTGAGTCTTAACAATGCAGGAATAGCGCTCGCGTCACAGAGCATTAAGCTGATCACACCGCGAGGTAAAACCGAGACCAAGAGCCCGAAATACACCGCGCTCATGTTGGCGGCGATGCAAGCGGGATCTGACACAGGCGAACCGCTGACACGTAAGCGTCCACGGATCATCGAGACCTCTCAGACATGGGATAGTTACGCAGATATTGAGCAAGCGCTCAAGAGCGGTACAATCGCGATCAGTACAGATAATCTAGGGCCACGAGTCGAGCGCTCGATCACTACCTATCTCACTGATAATAATCCCGTATACTGTGAGATCAGCGCGTATGAGAGCATCTTGGTCTCTCTTCGTTCACTTCGGTCTTCCCTGGCTGATCAGATTGGGCGCCCTACTCGCGCGAGTCAGGTACCCTTGATCACCTCGCGAGTACAAAGCTCGCTCACTGCTCAGGTACGAGATGGAGTGATCAAGGCATTTCAAAACATTCAGCTAGAAGATCTTGGTGACCAGATCGCGATCAGTTACGAAGTCGCGCCCGTTGAACCTCTCAACTTCATCACGATCACCGCCGTCGCGGTACGCATCACAGCATAAGGAGCCTAGACCATGCCTGCATATAGAGGAATCAGCGGCGCGAGCTGTAAAGTATTTTTAAGCTCAACAGGTCAAGAGATCGGGTGGGCTACAGGCGTCAACGTCTCTGAGAATATCCAAACTCAGCGCGTGGACGTGATCGGAGAGCTTGACTCTCAAGAGATCATCCCTGTACGCCGCACCGCTACTCTGAGCGTTGACGCGATCCGCATCTCTCGACAAGCACTTGAGGACAATGGTGCTTGGCAGAAGGGGAGCACGAACGATGTACTCAACGCGGGAGGCATTGACATGAGCGTGATTGATCAAAACTCAGGTGACACGCTCCTGACCCTTGAGGGATGCCGACCCACGACTAGAAACTTTAGGCTAGACTCTTCAAGCTTATTCAGCGAGAATCTGAGCTTTGAAGTGAGAAAAATCGTCTACCCTAACGAGTGAGTGAACCATGAGCTTATCTGAGATCAGAGAGCGCGCAGAAGCGCGGCCACAAACCACACCTTCTCCAGAGATCACAGATCAGGAGAAGGTACTCCATATCTCATTTGAGCTACAAGATCGCGAACTCAACGCAACGGTCACCACGCGAATCCTGACGCTTGAGCAGAGCCTGAAGCGAGACCGCGCGCTTGTACAGTTATCAGCCCCTGAGAAATATGATGATCTTCCCGCGATGGTCAAGCTCAGGATTTACGCGCTTGCAACATGCGCTCAGGCGCTCTTAGATCCCCCTGAGTGGTTGGATGAGTGGATCGGTAGATACGACCCTCTCTTGTTCGCTGTATTTGAGGAGGTGAGCGCTCATGAGCGCGCGTTCTTTCGATCAGACATGGGAGAGGGCGAAACTCAAGAGGAAACACCAAGGATCAAAATTCAGAGCTTCTCAGCTCCCGAAGCTTGACCCCTGTCCTCTCGACCCTAACCGCTCAAATCTCCATCCCGCGCTTCTCTTAGAGCGGGACCTCTTAACGCTTGAAGATCAGGCGTTTCAGGATCTAGCCCCTGCACATGCTCAGAAGCTCCATGACAATCAACCTGCTCAGACAGGGATCGATTGGATCGACGAGCTTGAGCGTAGACTCTATAAGGAGGGCTGATCATGGCCCAAGAGACAGAAATCAAGGTCAGAATTGACGATAACGAGGCGCTTCAAGCGCTCCGTGAAATGGCGTCACTGGTGAGTCAAATCTCAGACGGTCTCGGAGGACTGAAAATGTCTCCTGATGCCGTACCGAGTGCGCCGAGCACAGCACCGAGCGAGGAGAGAGACGAAGATCAGCGCAGAGAGCGCAAGGTAGGGGCCTTTAGGCGCGCATTAGAGGCAGAGACTAAGGCGAGCATTCACGCGATGACGAGTCCTCAGACTATGAGTTCTCTCACGAATCGCTTCGGAGACATGCTGACGAATTTAGGAAAAACCGTTGCATTTGGCGCATTTGGTAGTCTTATGGGGCCAGCAGGTGAAGTGGTCAAGGCTCTCGGTCGATCCATCGCGGCGCGTGAGGCGCGTCTCGGTGAAATTATGAATTTAGAAGCGCTTGAGACCGAGATGAGAGGGGTGATTGAGACAGGAGACGCGAAGGCACTAGGAGAGAGCAGGACGAAAGCACTTGAGAAATTTGGCCTTGATTCCACTCAAACGCGCCAGTTTATGCTAGGGGTCGCAGGCGCGGCAGGGTTTAGGACAACAGAAGGAGATCTCTCAACAGCGCGCCTTGAGCGTCTCGCAGGCGCAGAGAGAACAGGGGTGAGCGCTCAAGGTATCGCGGCCCTCGCGGGTGCATTGACTCAGAACATAGGGCAAAGCGTAGGGGATTCACTGGATCAGAGTTTGACCCTTCGCAATATTGCAGAGAATAATCTTGACCTTAGAGGGGCGGGGGTTGATAGATTTCTTGGTCAAATGGGCGGTTTTGTTGAAGGACTCACCGCGCGGGGAATCAGTACCTCAAAAGACTCACTAGCGAGAACCACGGCAGACATAAGCGGGAGACTTGGACGATTTGGAAAAGGTCAGAGACCTATGCAAATCATGAACGCGCTTTCAGGAGTAGGACAAGGCGCATTTAACCAGATCGCCGCACCCCTTCAAGAGATCGCGCAGATGAGCACGCTTGCAGATATTATGAGCAGGTCTCCTGATATTTTCTCTGCGATGCAAGAGGCTGAAAAATTTCAAGAAGATCCTGAAAATGTAATTGGTGTGATCTCAGAGATATTTGGAACAGGCAGAACCGCACAGGCTGTACTTGGGTCAGTGAGCGGCATAGGTACACGAGACGCTAAAAGTCTACTTACGGGAAGGGCAGGGAGAGTACAGGGGAAAGACCGACTCACTGCAGATGAAATCACAAAAGGGTTAACATTATCAAAAGCCCAAGCGGAGGAAACAGGAAAGACCATCAGATCTCTGCGAGATGACCCCAAAGATGAAGCAAGCTTTAAACAGATCATAAAAGTGAGCGGTGAAATGGAGCGCTCGACCTTAGCCATGACTGAGAATGTCGAATTATTAACTAAGGTCACAGATGCACAAGTTAAACTCTCTAAAACAACGACAGATGCTGTAAATCTGGTTACTAAAGCGATAGATAAGCTTCTTGACCTAGTAGATTAACCATGAACATCAAACTATACACCGATAAAGAGATCTTTGACATCACTGGATATTGTACCTCTGTACAAGTCCAGATCGGGCTCTATGCGCCCTATCAAAACGCCTCTGTAGATGTAAAAGTGCCCCTTGAACTGATCCGTGACGTGCTCCCACATTACGAGGAGACCGCCGCGATTGATCTTGATACATGGATCGTGATCTCTGATCATATTGAGCATGAGGGAGTACAGCGCGCGATCTTCCTCGGACGCCTGACAGCGGTCAGCTATGGGGTAGAGGCAGACAGCGCCAAGGAAAGCGCAGGGATCATCTCAACGCCCTTGATCTCGATCACCGCGCAGAGCTTCATCGCGCCATTGGTAGAGAGTCAGCTCTATCTCTCCGCGAAGGAACAGCTAAGGGGCCACATCTACGAGGTGAACAGTTATGGAAGACTACTCAAGAGCGCGATATCGAGCGCTTTTAGGAACAAAACTAATGTAGGTAGGGTACTTGGAACTCTCTATAGCACGTTATCAAAACCGTATCGGCTCCCTAAAACCCTCGCGAGTGGCAAATCCCTCCAAGCGATCCCTGTGATCTTTTCGCGAGAAAGAGCGGATCAATTCGCACCTCTGAGATCTAATCTCTATCGTCATGTGTTCGGGTTAGCGCTCAACGCTTCTCACATCAGACCCACAGGGGCGCCTTGGTCAGCGCTCACAGCGCTCTTTGATGCTGATCCGAGTATCATTGAACTATTCCCTTCACTTGAGCCTAAAAGCACAAAAGGAGAAATCTCAAACGCGCTCGGCTCAACGCCAGTGATCATGTACCGCCTAAAACCGTTCATTTTTAAAAATCCGAGGCGCCAAGAGGTGGACCCTGATTCGCCGCAGGTTCAAGAGCACGCGCGCAACGTCAAGACCTTGATCACGTCAAGTGAGATCATCAGGGTAGGATTCAGCGTCAAGAGCGCGGATCGGATCAACGGGGTCTATGTAGATACTCCGCTCAACGCCTCACGCGGCGTTGACCCATTTGGGATCTTAGGGCGCCCTACAATCGATCGGGAGGACGTTTCAAGGGCAGGTCTGAGGCTCTATAGGGGTCAATGGCCTTTTCTCCCTGTAGGGCGTAATACTAAACCTGAATCACTCACCCGTGAAATTCAACATATCATCAGTCTCGTTGATCAGATCGCCAGAGATCAACATAGATACATCAACGGCACAGCCACAACGCGCCAGAGGCTCGATATCAACGCGGGTCACTGGATCAAGCTTGAGATCACTGGACCGCACACCCACGAGTATTTGATTTGTTATGTGGAGACGATCACGCACCGCTCGACAGTGTACGAGAACAGCATCATAGAGAAGCGCTCTACTATCTCATTCACTCGCGGATTCTATCGAACAGGAGAACCTGAACATGGGCATTAAATCATTCGTGAATCGAGAGCGCATGTATTTGAGGATCATGCAGGTGATTGATCGCTATGTCGTGAACGGTACTCCTGAATGTGACCTCGTTGATGGGTCAGGGGTCATTTATTCAGGGTGTACAATCATCTCTCTCGGTGGCGCTGATACAGATCGCATGAGCACGCCTCCCATCGATGCGGAGGTGCTCACGCTCACCCAAGGTGGAGGGGCGCCCTATATTGTCGGGGCGCTTGCAGAGGATCAGAAATATGTTGAGGTGATCGAGCTTGATAACGCGGGTGAGTACCCTCTCAATCAGATCGGGATTGATCACAGCGAGTTGAAAAGCAAAGGAGCCAGGATCATCGCAGGAGACGAGAGCTTATACTTGACCCCTAGGACGCGCATCCAAGGGTTGCTTGAGATCAGCTCAGGCGCGACACCTGCACAACATCTCGCGATCGCAGAGCCTACGATCGACACCCTGACACAGTACCAAGCGCGGATCATCGAGTTAACGACCGCTGTGCAGAGTCTCCAGACTGCTTTTGAGAGTATGAAGGTAGCGCTTGCAATCGACCTTAGCTTAGGAGCACCTACAAATCTAAATAATGTAGCGACACCAAGTGATCAAATATCGCCAACCCCCGACCCTAATGATACAATATCCTCAGATCTCGCAACCATAGAGAGGTGATGCTATGCCGTCGAATTCAGGAATAAGCCTCTCTGGCGCTTTCGCGAGCCTCGCGCGGATCAATACACGTTATCTGATCGAGTGGCATAGGGCGGGATCACTTTATCAATCAATGGCGCTCCCCCTTCCACCGAGCGCGCTCACGATCGAGCAGAGCGCACCAAAACAGATCATTTATACCCTAGGCGATGATCCTATTAGAGAGATCGGGAGATATAAGAGCCGATCTATTGAACTCTCTGGAAGCGCAGGCTATGACGCGCGACCCTCGATCACGGCAGACGGTAAGGTGATCAGCGCTTTCGGCCCTGATATCCTGATCGCGTTTAGGAAATTTTTAGAGGATTATCAAAAAACGACATCTAAAGAAGGTCCTGACACAGTCACTGAAAAGAAACGACTCAATCAACATCAGCTCATTTTTAGAGCACTTGATGAGGATATTCATTTAAAAGTAGAGGTGGACGCGCTCACGATTCAGCGATCCGCAGACGGTGACAACCTCGCGCCTGCGTGGACGCTTCAATTGAGCGCATATGATAGTGCAGATGAGCCCCCAAAAGACGCGCATCTCTTTGATATTGAGGGCGCCTTGAGTGGGGTCACTAACGCGATTCAGATCGCGGCGAATGCAACCGCCGCCGCTCAACTGATAACAGAAGGAACCAACGCTTATTTAAGGAGATCACTTCAACCGCTCCTTTTATCGCTAGATCAACTGACCAACGCCGCACGCGGAACCGTGGACGCTATCGCAGAGATCGCAGATATACCCAATGACATCATACGTCAGATAAGTAAAACATCAGGGCGTATTAGATCATTGATCACGAGCGTGATTGATGAGGTGGTCACTTTTGACGATGAGATGGGCGCTGAATGGGATCTATTACTCACGACTCTCGGACTCGCTGAAGAGGCACAGATTCAAGCAGACAGCACCGCGACAACTGCGCCGTACCTGCTCTCTGATCTCGCGCGAGCGATTGAGCCTCCTCTCTTACCAAACATTCAACAGACACAGAGCGCACCACGTCCACCTCGTGAGCAGGTGACCACCTACCGGCTCAGGCTCGGTGAAGATTTGAGGGTGCTCGCTTTTCGCCTCTTCCGCGCTCCTGAGCGGTATGTGGAGCTTCAACTTTTAAATGGGTGGTTGAGTGAGCGACATAATCAGCGAGGGTTACCCGCGCGAGAGGGTGATTTGATCCTTCTCCCTGCGATCGATACACAGCCCACGAACCCCACGCGCAACCAGAGATCCCCATACGGTCAAGATTTGATGATCGATCCCAAAACAGGAGATCTTGAGATGAAGGGGCGTGATTTTACGCTGATCAGAGGAGCGCGAAACATCGAACAGGCCGCACGTCATCGGCTCACGACCACGCAGAGCGAGACACCGATCCTCGATGGGTACGGACTCCCTCAGAGGATCGGGGAACGGGTCACGATAGAGAGCGCAGGATATCTCAGCGCGCACATACGAGAACAGCTCACCAGAGACCCAAGACTTGAGAGCGTGAATGTGATAGAATTACAAGATAAAGGCGATCATCTCAGCGCCTCTGTTGAGTTTAGAGCGATCGCAGGCGCGATCTTTAGCGAGAGGATAGCGATATAATGGCCTATATACCTAGAGAGAGAGCTGAACTCGCTCGGATATTCCTCGGATCTCTGATCACGAGATCAGAGCTAGACGACACCGCTCAGGGTAGTGTGATTGATGTCATCGCTCAGAGTCAAGCGGCCCTCGCGTCATCTACCGAGCGCAGGATCAAAGGCGTTCGTGATGCGTTCGATTTCCGTAACGCTTCAGGGGCTGAGTTAGACGAGCGTTTAGGGGAGTTTCCACCAAACACGATCACGCGACTACCTGCGACCACAGCCACCGGTACAATCACCGTCACGATCCCCGCGCAAGCGTCTGATCTTGGGATCTCTCAAGGCGCGAGCTTTAGCGCGTCAAGTGCTCCTGACATTCTCTATTCAGTGATCACCGCGTCCACGATCAGCGCAGGGGCTACGAGTAAAGATCTCACAGTAGAAGCGAGTGAGGAGGGGAGAGCGGGAAACATCGGAGCGGAGAAGATCGACACGGTTATCGATGCCCCTGTTCAGATCACGAGCGTGACCAACAGCGCCGCGCTCACTAACGGACAAGAGGAGGAGAGCGACAGTGAGCTGAAACGGCGCGCGCTCCTCTACCTTCAAAGTCTCGCCAGATCACAACCCCCCGCGCTTGAGTTTGCCGCGCTCAACTACTCAGGAACCGAGCGAATCACGCTCGCGAGCCTTTATGAAGATCCTAACGTTGCGGGTATGAGTTATCTGTATGTCGATGATGGATCAGGTACACTCGGAACACGCACCGCTACAGGTCACAGATACACAGGCACAGCGACCGCTGAAGGGCCTACTGTGATCTATCATGACGCACCCGCGGTTAACACGCTCACGATCTCTTACGTTGACCCCTCAACGAGCCTCACACGCACAGTGAGTCCCCTTAAATATGTCAGTATCCCAGAGCGCGGAGTGATCTACCTTGACGCTGACGCGATCCCTGATACAGCGGTTTGGACCCTCGGTGCTTATCAAGTGTTCACAGGTCCGATCGCAGAGATTCAGAGAACCATTGAGGGAGACCCCGCGCGCCCTAACGAGTACGCAGGATGGAGAGCGGCAGGTACTCGCGTGAGGGTTTATCCTCCAATCGTCACGCGCCTTGACGCTGACATTCACTTGACCCCTGAGAACGGTTTTGAATTAAATGCACTCAGTCAGAGTGTAGAAGCTCGATTGATCGATGAGTTGAGCGTATACCGTATTGGTGAACCTCTATTTGTCGCGAGGCTCACAGAGATCATTATGGGGGTTGATGGGGTGAGAAATATCACGCTCTATGCTCACGAGACAGGAGATGACGCCGCACCGATTCCGCTTCTAGATCTCTATCCTCAGTCGAATCGCGTTGTACGTCTCGGTACACTCAAAATCATCCCCGCACCAGAGGAGACCTGATCGATGGATAGAGTTAAATTAGAAGCGCTTGAGCGCGCAGATCTTGAGGACGTTAAAGCACTCACAGATCTAGCCTATGAATATGACCAGAGAGCACTCGGCGCGCTCCTCGGTGCATCTGATCTGAGCACCTATGATGGAGGGCTCTTGAGCGGCCCAGAGGTCACTTATGATCATGGAAACGGTCAAATCACACTGTCCTCATTCACGTTTGTTGAGTTTACCACAGGCGGCGCCCCCGTAGACAGTAACGGAAACAGTCTCTCACCAGAAGCGAGAGTGATCCGTTTTGATAGCTCTAAATCTGGACATAATAACCACCCTATCGATGTGAGTAGCGCGCGCACAGTAGGCACGACCTACACACTTTATGCTCGATCTGTTCAAGTAGCGAGTGATGCGAGCGCGCGCAGACGATGGGATATCAGCTCGCAGTCAGAGGTCAGCTACTCGCCCACTACTCGACTAAGAGAGCGTGTAGTGTTTAAAGCAGGTACGACAAGACCCTTAGAAAGCACGACCGCAGGTGATGGACAGTGGGCGCCCCTCTTGACGTATTCTGTTGACAGCGCAGGCACGCTCACACATACACCGATCAGCGCCCTTGATAATGCTGATGTTCGGGCGATTGCGCTACAACAGGCAGGCTTGAGCCCTGTACATATAGACTCACATGATTTCATTACATCGTCAGGCACACAGAGTAAAAGTCACGGGCTTTTGAGTTTGTTAAGTGCGATCAAGCTCGCCTTGTATCGTAATCTGCATTTAGGCCAACTTGACACGCTCTACACACCGAGCGCGACCGCTAAATGGTTTAGCGCACCTCCCTTGAGCACTAAAGAGATCAAGCTCAGGATTGAGCAACTAGAGACAGACACTCAGGCAGTAGAAGTACGCGCTACTGATCTTGAGAGCGTTACTCACGCACTGATCAGGGTTGAGGCTACATGGTCAACGTCTACCAACGCGGTGCATTTGCGAACCGACGCGCCTCAAGGCACAAGTCTCATTTTAGATGGATCTACTATGTCAGGGGCTCAAGCGCTTGGAGATACCGCACTAACTGCCACTGATTTTGAAAAAGCTCTAAGGCGTCCAGTGGTTACACTCCCCGCGCCTGCCTCTGGTAAATCTTGGAAACTCTTATCTCACAATATTATCCCGTTAGTTTCACCGAGTAGCCCTGATTCAATGACTGACACGCCCACAATAGACAATCGGCCTAAAGGTTTCAATTACGGGATCATTTACGGTTTACCCTCTGGTAATGTACCCCTCTCATCTGATCCTGTGCCTACAAGAAGTCTTATTAAACAATCCTACAGCGTAGCGCCTGCAACGGCCCCTAGCACAACAGTGGTTCAACCTTACGCGATTCCGTTTATTATTAGAATGGAGCCGAGTCTCGTATCGAGTGAATTAAAATTTATCTATGATATCCAGATGACGCTTCAACAGGTGACCTCATGACAATTACAGCTCACGCGGGATGGACAAACAACCCTGTATCTAATCCTAACGCGACGATCACGCAAAGTTTACCTCTCCAATCTCAGACCTATAACGTGTTTGGTGGCGCTGTTGACTCTGCGAACCCTAGCGCGAGTTTCACGTTTGCGTGGTCGATTCTATTACCAAGAACAGGACAGACCGCGAGTCTATCAAGCTCTACTGCACAGAATCCAACCCTTCATGTGAACAGTACATGGGGTGATCTGAGGCTGTTTGTCGTAGCTACGAACCCCGCCACGGGTGAAACCTCTGAGATAGATCCAAAGATCGCACCCGCGAGCGCCTTTTGTACGCTCCAGATCGAGAGCGCGGCGCGGTCTCTGCGTCTCCCTGCGATCGGTTCACGAGACTGGTACACTGCATTTGACACGATCACCAACACGCTAGACACCCTCACGATCAATAATGGGATCACATCAGCGACCGTTAACGGCGCGGGTGAGTTGATCATCACTCTCAGCGATGGGAGCACGATCAACGCGGGAGTTGTAAAGGGCGCAGATGGAACGAACGGAACGAACGGGACCAACGGAGCAGACGGCGCTGATGGAGCAGACGGCGCCGCAGGTCCATCACAGCGCATTTTCACGTATAGCGCACACGTCACACACTGGTATGATCTCGACGGAACAGTGATGAGGACGGGCTTCAACCCCGCGAAACCCGAACCAATCGCGGGTCCCTGGTACGCTCCCACAAATCTCACGGTCCAACAGATCAGCGTGAGCGTGAGAAACTCAGGGAGTCAGAATAACAGCGCGACATTTAATCTGTTCACGACCTCTCAAGCGAACTGGAAAACAGATCAACTTACGAGTGATTCAAACAGCGCAACGATCACGAGCACCGCGAACAATTCCCCGCAGTCTCATAAAATTACACCTTCAAGCCTGACGATCAGCGCGGGAACGCTATTCGGAATCGAGATGACCTCGCCGTCGAGTGGGGTGATGCATGGGATCTCGATCGCGATCGTAGCACAGGAGACCTGATATGCGCGGATATGGAGACCCAGAGAGCGGAGGACTTGGATACGGTGACCCTGAATCCCTCGCAGGTGTCGCGCTTGAGCGCGGGTACGGCTCTCCTAATCAAGAGGCGCTCCTGTACCTTGAGCTGAGATCTTCAAAAGTTCACCATCGAGGAGGGGCGAAAGTACAAGTCACAGGTCCCTTGAGCGATAACCTCTCACCCTTCAGACTCTCGATACAGGTTGAGGGTGTGCTGACCTATTTCTACTCAGGGATCGCGAGTCAAGGGCCGAACCTCCTCAAGCGGCGCGGTGATCTTGAGGCGTACACGCCCCCTGCTCCTGCGGGTAGTTACACGATCACGCTTCACTGTGGGCCGAATTTCGCGCAGACGTACACGATCGGAACCGCGCTCAAGATCGAGCCTGACAACCGAGGGAGTGAGCGATATTTATCACGTCGATTACCTCCAAGTTTTTATCAAACAGGCGCCAGATTCAACGGGCTTGAGCCTGTAGATTTTGCAGTCTCTAAACCCGCGCGCCCTCCCTACCTGCACATGATTCTTGATATCTTCGGGCGCATCTCACAGGAACACGTGGGATCACCTCAAACGGTCCTATCTCGTGATCACGCGAGGGGTGAGACTGATCTCTCTACAGAGAGTACGCTCTCTTTTCCTGACAGCGGCGTGGTGAGCGTGGGCGGTAGACGATACACCTACACGCACTCAGGATCTCAGATCGTCCTGAGTGGTGGACTCAAGCGCAACTTACCCAAGCTCTCAGAGGTGGTGTTTTATGCTCCGTGATCAGTCGCACGTCAGAGAAGCGCGCTCAGACACGCTTATTCATCGCTCACCGAGAGATTATCTTGAAACCTTAGCAACCCTTTACGGTTTACCTCTTGAGGCTACAGAGACCCCGTATGCGTCTCAATCTGCATTCCTTCATCAAGCGCTCTATAGTGTGAGGGGATCATATACAAGTCTCGTTTCTCAGTTAGCCGCGCTGTTTCAAGAGCATATCATCAAGGCCACAGGCGCGACCTTAACCCCTGCCGCCGCTCCATATCTCACATCATCGAGCATCACCGCCGCGTGGGGAGAGGAGCGCTTGATTAGGGTATCAGGTGCGCTTTATCACTCTACTCATTATGATAGCAATACCTCGCGCCTCTACCTCTCTCCTGCTCAGTCGCTCGCGATCTCAGGAGCCCCTACAAGTGGGAGCGCTCAGACTCTAGATCTTGAACTGTTACCTTTTACGATCCGTGAACCTCAACCGAGCGAGATCAAAGCACAGCGCGGAAGGACTCAAGAGGCTCAATGTGTCGTGATCATTGATATGATTACACCTGACGCAATGATCACACCTCCGAGCTACTGGAGGGAGAACGCAGACGCGCGCACAAATGACCCTTTTGGAGCGCACATACTTGATCTGTTTAGCTCGACAGAGAGCGAGAGAAACGGTAATCAAGACATAGGGCCTTATCCCTTGTATTTTACAGGTGAAGACTACGGCCCCTCTATCAGATCCCTCTTCTCTGATCTCCTCGCCGCAGGTATAGAACTGAGAATGAGACTCAAAAGAACATTTAACCCGTAAAGCGAGCAAGATATGGAAATCAACCCCGCACTTTTACCCCTTGAGACGCTCGCATGGACCGCGATCAGCGCATGGGCGCTCGTTGAGTGGTGCAGACCGCTCCTCACGATGTTTGACATACAAGGGCCGCAGAGAGTCCTTGCGCTTCGCTCCATGGCGCTTGTCGTTGGCGCGGGTGTTGGTGCGCTGATTCACCCAGAAGTGACCGAAGATGAGACGCTTGTGCTCTACGGTGCAGTGATCGGACTCGGCGCGGGTGCAATGAATAGTATTATTGTGAGCATCCTCAAAAAGAAGGTTCGGCGCGCGATCGGTGAGGAGTCTGATAATGAGTCCAATTGATCAACCGACTGCCCTTGAATGGGTCTGGAGAGGGCTATCTCTTCTCGCGATCCCTGTACTCGCTTGGGTACTCAAGCTCTCAGGGGATCTTGCGCGCGCTGATGTTGAGCGCGCTAGTTATGAGCGCCGTATCACTCAGCTAGAGAATGACGCGCGACAGGACACAAAAACGCTAACAGAGATCAAGGGATTGATCATTGAACTCAAGACTCAGAACGTGTCAATGGCTGAAGACATCACAGAACTCAAGCGGAGACTCAGACAATGACCGCCGCGCTCAGGATCATCACCGCGAGCCTGCTCTTGATCTTGATCTCTCTCTCACTACGCGCGTGTACCGCTCCACCTCCCCCGCCCCCTTTACCTGAGCCTGAAGCGGAAGAGGAAGAGGAAGAAGACCCCGCGCGAGAGATCCTTGAGGAGTTGCGCGCACTGAAGACACAATCGATCTCATCTCAAGAGGACATGCGCCTAATTTTGGATGAGATGCCGCCCGTCAGGATCTCGCGCTTCGTCAAGACCCTTCGTCCAGATGCGAGAGCACCACGCCTCAACCTCGATCGGCAGATCAGGCAAAAAGGGCTTGATCCCCTGGATCATAAGCCGAGCGAGTTCATCAGCCGCGACACTCGCGCGCCCCTCTGGGACCTCCAAAATGATCTCGTCATGGATAAACAGAACAGGACGCGCACCAAATAGAGCGCTTTCGGGTTCCATCCAACACGCTCTTACAACATCATAGAGCGCGCATTTTGCACCGTCGGCAACGAGACCTTGAAAATAGCTATTTGCTCCATCGGTAAATCCGATCCCCCCGCGCCGTCTCCCGCTGTAGTGATGGATGAGGTAACCTCTGGTGACATCGCGTTTCACCTGATCGAAATACAAGCGCATCTCGGGCCATCTACCGAACCACGCGCGCTTTAAATCTTGCGCCTCGCGTTCCGTGATATTGAGCCCGTAGCCCTTCGCGAACCCTACCAGACCTGACACCCCGAGACCCCCGCTGAGACCAAAGTTTGGTACTTTTGCGAGTTTACGGAGCTTTAAAATTTGAGGGTCTTTCTCTGCTCTCAGTTTGAGCGCTTGTTCATACGACACTCCCGCGAGATCAGCCGCAAGCGCGAGGTGTAAATCACGCCCTTCACTGATCGCTTGAGCCATGTTCGATTGGTAGCCAAGGTTGAGGCACACTTGAGCGAGCGCGACAAGTTCGGCGGTCGAATAATCAGCGCCAACGTACACATACCCCTCACGCGGTCGGAAACATTCTCTGATTCCTCCTGATTGGGGTAATTGTTGAAGGTTGGGTTTTGTACAGCTTGTACGTCCTGACCTCACAAGCACATTCCACCGCGCGTTAATGGGTCTCTCTGTGCCAAGGTCCACAGTCGGGCCAAATGTGCCTAAAATCTTATCAAGTTTGAGCCAATCAGCGAGCTTGATCAGGATGGGTTCATTGCTGTCTTCGAGCACCTCACCTGATACCTGAACCGCGCCTTTTTCGGTGCGAGGTGTAGAGTCTCCGTAGCTTGCCTCTACAATCGCCCTGATCGCCTTCATGTTTCTCTTGATCTTGTTATTGAGTAGCCCAAAATCAATCAATTCACGCTCAAGGACCGCGCGCTTATTTAGGGTCTCTGATCTCCATTGATCGACGCTCTCTTGAGAGGTCCGAAGACCCCACATTTCAAGGTGATGGAGCGCCCACGCCGCGCGTGTTTGGAGATGAAAACTGAACATATAACGGTATTGATCGCGTGTGACGTGCTCAACCTGTGTGAGTCGCTCCTGTTGGAGTTTAAAGATCTGGTGAGTGATCCTCGCGTCCTCTAAAGCGTACTCTTGGGCTTCTCTCGACCATTGATCAAGAGACGTATCGAGAAGCTTTCCGTACTGATATCGAGGACTTTTAGGATCGAGTTTCTGCTCTGTGATGTTGAGACCGAGGAGACCGCGCGCGAGTTGTGCCAGACTGACCCCTTGAGAGATGATCGGGCGCCCGATCTCAGGATGGGTAGACCATCCGTGATAAAGCGTAAATAAGCGCTCATGTATCCCTGTATCCCATACTCTACCCTGATCATAAAGGCGCCAAATCAACGGCGCGAGTGTAGGACGATGACGCACGATCACCGCGAGATCAAAAGCGATATTATGACCGATCAGCCAACCTTCATCAAGGCGCAACCAACGCGACAGGAGATCACAACCCTCATCAGGGCTCAAGAGTTGATGCGCGCGTCCATCGCTCGCGCTCAAACATGCCATGAGTGGCGCCTTGCGCCCTTGTCCGATCAGCTCTGTCTCACAATCAATTGTAAGATTTTGCATGTGAGTTTAACGCGCGGGTGACCAGTGACATTTTGTGAAATCACTCCCGCTTCGGGTCATGATCTGCTCACTGCGGAGATGAACGATCTTGTCGCGTGCGGGTTGCTCTGGTCCTGTGAGCGCTTCCATGAGCTGGCGTCCAAAAGAGCGTGGATCACCTTCAGGATTGATCGCGCATACGAGTGCCTTAATGTTTTGGAGATACGGACGCTCATCAGCCTTCGCGACCCAATCATAACGATTTGGAGTCTCTTCGATCGTCTCAACAGTCGCGATGAACACAGGGCGATTATTGTTTTTAATGCTCTGGATCGTCTTCAGTTGAACAATTTTTACGTTCAAATCAAGGCCTGGTGGCACATACCCGTTGCGCTGTGGTGCGGTGTCCACGTGCTCGAAATTATCCCAGATCGAAGCACCTTGAGCAGACCCTTGATTTTGTCCTTGGTTCGGGAAGTTCGCCGCCTGCGCGGTCTGATTCCATGCGTCATTGTTTTGGTTCCAGTTACTCATTTTCTTTTTTCCCTTTTCAGCGTGTCGCTTTAATCGTGACATCCGCGAGGCTCACGAGAACATGTGAGCAGTGTCGATATAACGGATGAGAGGAGTCAATTGTTACAATATTTTTTGAAAAGAGCCAAGTCTTTTGAGACGCCAAGCGCGCCCCAAGGTGTTTCCATCCTCCGTCATAGGCGATCATGCACATAGGGCGTGAGTGTTTCTCCTCGATGTCAGCGATCCACGGTGCCAGTTCACTCAAAAGATCCACGCTCTCGCCACCTGTAGCGATTGCATCAACAAGAAGCATGGTCGGGGCCTCTTTTACGTCATACTGACCCGTAAAAGGGTGACTCTCCTCTTGAGGCGGCTCAGGTTCGCCTTTTAACCACTCCTCAGCGCTCTTTTGAGGCGTGGGTAGGGGTGCAGGTTCTTTGACGGGTTCAGGGGCGTTTAAAGGCGTTTCTGGAGGTGGCCCTGGAGCCTGTTCTTTTGGCGCGTGGTTCTGCGCGTTAAATGCCGCAAAAAAATCATCTTGGCTCACTGTATCTCTCTCTTTCGTTGGGTCGTTTACTGCGAGCACTCCATAATTGATCTTATGGATCACCTCTAAGCGCTCTTTGTTCGTTTTCATTGTCTCTTTTTTAATGTGTTGAGTGTGCCGCTCGTAAACCTCGCGTGCTTGAGGACTCATGATCGCGGTCAGCTCCTGAACCGCTTGCACAAGATCGGGCGCCTTCATCTGACTCAAGCTCTTATCGTTCCATCTGAAACGAGGCAAACGGCGCGCGGGTTGCTGATCTTCAGGTAGGGGCGCTCGATCAGGTAACCCGTCAGGGGGATTCGCATTCAGATAAGATCTGCCCTCTGGATCAAGATCGCTTTCAATAGTGATCTCTGGGCGGTCCTCGATCATGATCTGATTCGTAGGCCCTAAGCCCCCCTTTAGTGAATCTATGAAATTGTTAACCGTGGCTTGAGAGGGTTCATCGATCTGTATGAGTGCTCTCTGATGCGCGGAACAGTCATCAGCAAACGCACACCGTCCGTATTTATCACAGCTCTGATAATTAGGTTCGACCTCTGACCATTTCAACGCCTCAGAGGTTGATTTTTGAAGCTTCACCTCTTCACCGATCGAGGCAAGAGGTGCCTCTAACTGAGCGCGCGTGAATGTCCGTGAGACAATCGCGGTTCTCGTCGCGCCCTTGGTCGTGCCGTAGTTTAACGTGAACCTCAGAGGCTCACTGAACTCATGACCAAGCGCCCCTTGGAGCGCGACCGCGCTATAAATCACCGCTTGGGTATCTGTCGCCAGATCCTCCTCGGTTTTCATGTATTTGAATGAGCCCGTAGTTTTATGGTCAATGATCTGATTTGTGCTCGGGTCAATCAAATCAATACGTCCACGGACACGCGCGACCCACCCTTCAGGGGTCAGATCAAAACTCTGCTCGACAAGATCAGGTGAGACCGTACCCCCTTTAGGCAGTGCGCGCATCATCGCGCGCGCTGTGCCGTCTGTCGGTGCAACCCCGTTCATGAGCCATTGCTCTAACTGTTCATGGACGCGCGTACCACGTTCGGCGGCGGCTGTGCTTGGTGGACGTTCCCCGAGAACGCTCACTCGGTACCATTTGCGCCGACAGTCGCGAAATGTACTAATCTGGCTCGGCGATGTGGCGCTCCAAGGTTTTCTCTCTGTCACTGTGCGTCATCCCCTCGGTATGTAGGAGGTAGTGTAGAGAGATAAGTCTCGATCAGTGACACCAGAGAGCGCGAGGTGTTCATGATCAGTAGAGGGTTATCGTCTCCCGCGTGATCATTGAGAACCTTGAGTTGACTCCTGATCTCCTCAAGGAGACGAGACCGCGTCTCTTTAATCTGTTTCATTTTCTGCGCTTTCATTGCGTAACCTCATGATTTCACGTTTCAAATACCAGAGCGCCTTATGTAGATCCTCAAGTTCTGAATCCTGGCTCTTTAACCCTGCTCTTGATAAATATTTCACCACGTTCCCGCGATTGAAATTGAGCGCCCACGCCTCTATGATATCGATCGCTTCAATCGTGTCATAACGATAATGAGCAGGGTGATGAACAGTCTCAAGACCATCGTCCTCATCGAGCGCTCTCATGGCTAAAATGAATTCATCTTTCGTCATGTGCTCTCTCCTTCGATAAATGGATTTTACAAAATAGGAGCTTGACTCATGACTTGTCAAGGGTCTATTTCTATAGATTCAACACTGGAAATGAAAGGGGCATTTATGATCCTTAGCGCGCTCCAAGCGAGCTTTTACACACACAATGGATCAGGCCGATACAGCACACCAACAGCGTGGAGAGCAGGTGAACAGCACCCTAACAGACTCATCTCGCTCGGGTTCCGTGACGCATTACAACGCGATTGGAGACAGTCTCCAGGTCATGAAGTCTGGTTGTATCCTCTCGCCGCTCAAGGTGGTCCCGTTCTGAGACCCTCTAAACAGAACAGGCGACTTAATTTTGACATCATCGAGAGAGAGCTAGGGATCACGCTGTTTACAAGCGGAATTTTCATTGATCTAGATGATGAGCCCTCGCACGCGGAACCCCATCTTAGAACAGGTCAAGCGTGGTTTGATCGGGTTGAGTCAAAAACTCAACTCTACAGGAACATGAACGGGTGCTTTTACTATCGCACGCTCAGAGGCGCGCGGATCGGGCTCATCTTTGAACAACCCGTCTCAATCACGACAGGAGACCGCGCGCGGCGCGTGTTCTTTCATCAGTTGACTAAGACTTTTCAAGATGATGATGATGTCGGTGTCGATGGAGGGTCTACAGAGATCACGCGCGGGTTTGCCGCGCCCCTGATCTATAAAAAAGGGGAGCGTATCCCTGACGATTTCCCTCATCTCTATATCAATGATCAGGATATGTCCCTAGAGCACGTTGAGAAGCTCGCGGGTATGTGGTCAGGGCTCTTGAAAGAGATCGGGAATACAGCGCAGGCAGACAGTGAGCGCAGATCCGAGGACGCCCCAAGCGCGAGAGCGCAAAAGGGCGACGAGGATCAAGCATCGCGAACGCCGAAGGGGTCTGAAAAACCCCGTGTCATTATACCGCATAATCTACAGTCTCTGGAGCTCGATCGCACAACACGACATGATCTCTTTCGTGACGCACTCTATAAAATGAGTCATTGGTTACAGCACGAGCCCTGTTTATTAGAGATCGCGGAAGTTCTCGACAGATATCTATGTGATGGGAGACGCACAGAAAAGGGTGAGGCTCTGCGCTATGTCACGGAGATGTTAGACGCGGCGCCGAAACATGAGCTTGATGAGGATCATTCAGCGGTCGCGCCTCCTCCACCGCTCACCCTTCCAGACTTTCCCGACCTCGCGCCCCTGCGGAGAATGTTCTCATTTCCTCGCGATGATCTCTCGATCGCTCAAGCGGTCCTCGATGCGATGGGGGTTGATCCTCTCCCGATCTGGCATGGTGACGGGCTCAGGCAATATAGCCCCGTCACGGGTACATGGAAGATCTACAGGAAACCGCAACTTGAGCAGATCCTCACTAAGCTCGAAGGGGCGCAGGCTGAGAACGCAAAAGGGGAATTTTCACCGATCCCGATCAATATGCAACTGATCAACGGCGCCGTGAACATGATCAAGAGCGTGACTGCATCCAGTGAGAGCGAGACGCCCTTTGACACCGCGCCTATGGGTGTCGTGCTTGGTGAACATTTCATCTGCGCGGGTCAGGCAGGGTTGAAGGTCTCTCCTAAAGATCCGAAGTACTACGCGATCCATCATCTTGACTATCAACTCTCGCCTGAACTGCTGAACTACTGGGATGATGAGGACACAGGACAAGAACCGAGGAAACCTAAGATTTTCATCGATACGTTTCTCAAGCGCTCTCTTCACCGTGACCCTCACGAGGACGAGACCACATACACAGTAGAGGCCGAAGTTAACGCAAAAATCACAACGATAGGTGAGTGGATCGGGCTCGCGCTCCTTGGTCTCTGTACTCGCGAGGCTACAGCGCTTGTATGTTTTGGTGAGGGTAGCAACGGTAAAAGCGTACTGGCCTCACTGATCTCTGATCTGTTCGGCGTTGAGCGTACCGCGCACCTCGCACCGCAGGCAATGAAAGAGCGCTTTTCACGGGCTCAATTGTTCGGCGCCGCTGTCAATGTTGTCTCAGAGATGCCGGAGACTGATCTCTTAGAGTCCGATACACTCAAAGCGATGATCTCAGGTGATGCGATCACCGTAGAACATAAAAATGAAAAACCTTTCAGGATGCGACCAAGGGCCGCCCACTTTTTCGCGGCTAACAAACTACCCGCTTCACGAGATCGCTCTCATGGACTCTGGCGGCGCCTTGTACCTATCGAGTTTCATCACATTTTCTCAGGTCATGAGCGTGATCCTGATCTGCTAGATAAACTCAGATCAGAGTATCATCTCATCGTGCCGTGGGCGCTTGACCTCGCGCGGGTCTACATCGAGCGTCAAGGGTACGCGCATCAAGATTATATCGATATCTGGCGCGGTAACTGGCGCATCGAGACAGACGCGCTCTCGGCATGGATCGCGCTCAAATGTGAGGTGACCCATGAAGACGATCTTATGCCTGCTAAAAAGCTGTGGGAAAAATTCAAGATTTGGGCCGAAGATGTTGGGCAGTCAGGAGCCGCGAAAATGAGCTTGAATGCCTTCTCAAGATCAATCACCGCTCAACCCCATGTGAAAAAGTTCAGGCGGCGTGAAAAAGGTTCTGTTCGTTCGAGTTCCCCCGTGACACAATTTAATATCAAGCTCATAGATGACAACGATGGATTTAACAATGGACATACAACCACCCCAGCACGCACCACTCACTGAAGAGGACCATGCACCGCTTCCGCTCGATCTGGAGCACTACGGACAGATCACCGTTGAGCTGATCCAGAGCTACGGAGATGATCAGACTCCTGTGAAGGCCGCGAGGGTCAGCACTGCGAGCGATTTACGCGCGCCTGATGTGGATCGCGATGTTAAACTCACACGTTACCTGCTCAGACATGGACACACGAGCCCGTTTGAGCACCTCGGGGCGACGTTCATGCTCAAGTGTCCTCTCTTCGTCGCTCGCCAAATCATGAGACATCGTACATTCTCATATAATGAGATGAGTAGACGCTACACAGACGCAGAGATTGAGATCTATCAATTCCCTACGCTCTATACACAGCATGAGAGCGCTCTACAGTGCTCTGATGAGACCGAACCCCTCACGGGTGCAGGGTATCTCAAAGAACAGATCGCGCAGAGCTACAAGGATCAATATGTGCTCTATCATTATCTCTTACGTCGCGGTGTCGCGAGGGAACAAGCGCGAGCTGTACTCCCTCAAGCGACAATGACAAGATTCTATATGACAGGTAATCTTCACAACTGGCTACGATTTATCAAGCTCAGGAACACAGAACACGCTCAATATGAAGCGCGCCTAATCGCTCAAAAGATCTCTGCTCTGCTCTCCGCACAGTTTCCTACTACGATGATGATCGCTCAAGAGGAAATACTTTGAATGTGGATACTACCGAAAAACTTACACACCTCTCACTCTGCACAGGATACGCGGGAATCGATCTCGGACTCGGACGCGCTCTCGGTGATGTGCGAACAGTCGCTTATGTGGAGATCGAAGCCTTCGCCATTGAAAACTTGGTCTCGAAGATTGAAGGGGGATTGCTCGACGTGGCGCCTATTTGGTCGGATCTTAAAAGCTTTCCTTGGTCAGAGTTTCGTGAAAGAGTGGACATTCTCAGTGGAGGCTTCCCTTGTCAACCATTTAGTGTCGCAGGACAACACGCAGGAGACCAAGACCCCCGCCACCTCTGGCCGTACATCGTGCGAGGAATCAGAGAACTGGGACGACCTCCCGTTGTTTTCTTGGAGAATGTCGAAGGCATCATTAGCAGCCGACTCAAGAGTGATCAATGGGCCGACCCTGAAGACACGCCCGTTCTGCTCCATGTCCTCCGAGGTTTGGAGAGGTTGGGTTACAGCGCGACGGCGGGAGTATTCAGCGCGCGTGAAGTTGGCGCCCCCCATAGACGTAAGAGAGTCTTTATCATGGGCGTGCGCTCCGATCTCAGGCAATCAGGACGCGATCTTGTTTCAGGGATGCTTAGAGAGTCAAGACGGGGTTCAGGAATGGAATACCCCACGGGCCGCAATATCGAACGCGCCCGTAGGTGGAGGAGATCCTGCAAAACCAAATTATTGGAGCAGATTAGAGAATCAAGTACAATCTACCCCGCGCCAAGAGGTGCGAAACAGTTCATCTGGGAGCCGCCAAGAGTCACTACCGAAGATCAACCCGCGATGGGTCGAGACCCTGATGGGGTTACGTGTCGGTTGGACTATGCCGAGTTGTGTAGATCCGTGGACAATCGTAGATACGAACTACAACTCCTCGGAAATGGAGTTGTACCCGACACCGCAGAGCGCGCCTTTAGAGTCCTGTGGCGCACAATAGGAGAGATAAACCGATGACCACTCAGGAGACCCTTTTAGCGCTACATAGACGCCTCGTACAAGAGACCCAAGGTCAACCAGCACATGAAGAGAGTAGGGAGCTGTATCAAGAGGTCAAACGCGCCCTCACGAGATCATCACCGATCTCAAAACAGAGTAAAACCGACCTTGAAGGACTCGCGAAGAGGGAAAATCAAAGAAATTAGAAACTTTTTTCTTTAACCTTTTCATGTACTTATAGCCCGTCAGGGTATTTATTTTAAATTTATTTTCAAAAGTGCTTGTGTTCTGTCTCAGTTATGTATATGATCGTTTACATAGAGTGATCGACACTCTGACACACACACCGACCTGATACAGGGTCACCACACTGGAGAATGAACATGAACTTCCTAACTCTTCCGAACTGCGATCTCCCCTCAGATATTCTCAGCGGAGGCTACTACGCTAGAGCAGATCTCCCTGCTCACATTGCTCTTGCCTTCGAGCGTCGTTCGCTTCAGAGTGACGCTCTCATCAACGTTGCTCTCTCTTCCGTCTTCAACACAGCTCCAGTGAGCGACGAATTCTATCTCGATCTTGAAGCTCTCGGCCTCGATCGCGATGACTTCGAGATCAATGATCGGATCGATATCGCTGTTCACATCATGGATGAGAATGGATTTCTCCGAAATTTTGGCTCGACCGACCTCACGATCTTCGTCGATGAGTTCTTGAACGACGGGACGGTCCTTTTCGGGATCACGACTTGGGATCTGTCTCACGGTCGGGTCAACCCTTCGGAGGTCGCTCGCCTTAATAACGAAGCGGTCGTTGCTTACTGTAATGGAGAGACCGATGAGGTCCCAGCCTGTCTCGTCGAAAGGCTGAGTCAGCTCGGCTCGCTGAGTGAGGCTCCCAAGCCCGAACCTAAGACCGAGACCGAGACCGAGACCGTAACTGAGACTGAGACCGTTACACTTGAGCGACGCAATCCGGAGGAGGAGCTTGAACTCGTCCAGACCATCAATAAAGCTTGCTACATGCAAAGCGCCCAAACTCGCGGCCTCGCTTGTTATGATGACTTTGTTGAGGAGTATTTCGGAGATTGGATTTCAGTACTTGATGACGCGGTAGGTGGTCTTGGTGACTATATCAACTACACTTTGTTCAGCACTCGCCGCGATCTTCAGGCTAAAAGGACTTTACAAAAGGCATACGATAAAGGAATGCGTAAACTTGATAAGTATTGCGGCACAGAAGGTTGAAAGGCGTCACAGGTCTTTAAGACTTGGATTCGTGCGAGGGCTTCAAGGTCCTGACCTCATAAGCGAGGTATCAACACAACAGACCCAAGACACACAACAGGGTCCAACACACTGGAGAAATATCGATGAAATATCGTTACATCATCACTAAAGATCACAGGACGGGTCAAGATACCTTGTTCTCTGACGCGGTAGGGCTTCAAGGTCCTGCCGACACGACATTGACCGTAAAAGAGGCCCATGATCTCCCTACTCATTCTTTCACCGTGTACAGCAAGCGCGGCGCTCAATATGAAGGTAAGGTTGTAGGCATTGTCAAACCTCGCGCCCTGCTCAGTAACTTTAAGGGGTGTACATCCATCTCAATCAATGACGGTAAGAGGGTCCACAAAGCGACCCCGAACAAGCGCCCTAAGACCGTTTATGAGATCCGTCTCTCTTCTCGCGAGGGGGATCTCTGGACCTTTTCGCTCAAGCAAGTGGATCAGGCTCTCGCAACATATCGAGATCTCAAGATCAAAGACCTCTCTCCTACATGGACAGTGTACAAGAGACGGAAACTCAAAGGGTACGGAACTGGGAGGGTTGAATTTTTTGGAGAGTATCTCGATGATCTCCCTAAGTATGTCAAGCGCGCGCTGACCAAGACACACCCTGACCTCATCAGCTACTTGCAACTTGATTACAGGCTTCTCAACCCTGACGATTAAGAGAACATGATACAGCTCGACCTCTTTAACACTGACCAGCTCGAGAAGGTCTCTCGACACACCGCGCGCGCCTTCTATGATGAGCATCATTATCTAGGCGGGTGCGGTAACGCCTTTATGTCTTACGCTCAGTATGTTGATGGGCGCCTTGTCGCGTGTGTCTCGTTCGCGACCCCCGCCGCTCCTAACGTGAGGCGCGCGTGGTTCGGTGACTTGGCCCCTCATGTCTTTGAGTTGGTGCGCCTCGCGATCGCTCCTGACTCTGGGGTTATCGCGTCTCAGTTCGTCTCGCGCGCGGTCAAGGTTTGGACTTCAGAGCGCGCGCGCCGTGACATGATCCCCTGCTACGCCCTGATCTCTTACGCTGACATGAGCGAGGACCATCACGGGGGCGTGTATCAAGCGATGAGTTGGCTCTACTGCGGAGTGAGCGAGAGCTCGAGCGGGTTCATCGACGCCAACGGGAGACAGCGACACAGGCGCACAAACGGCGCTAACATGACCAGTGCGCAGGCGTCCTCGCTAGGGCTCCGCGCTGTGAAGACAGGTGAGAAGCACAGATACCTGAAGTTGTTAGGGCCAAAGCGCAAGAGAGACGCGATGAAGCGCGCGCTGTGTTATCCGCTCTCCCCATATCCAAAACCTGACCAAGCGTGATACCATGACCCCCTGACATCCACACCTCGGGGGGATCATGAGCAAAGCTCCGATCATGCGCGAGAGACGCCTCGCGATTGTTCTTTTAGATCTCATCGGTTCAACGGCCTTCGTTCAGAAAGTCGGACCGATGAAAGCCGCGTCTTGGTTACAGTATCATGATCGTCTCACACGCTCGCTCATGTACAAGTTTAGTGGGAGAGAGATTGATCGGAGTGACGGTTTCCTGCTCTCATTCAATCGCCCCATCGATGCGGTAAACTTCGCCCTCCATTATCAGATCACGATCCCCATCAAGATCAGGCTCAATACACGGATCGGGGTTCATGTCGGTGACGTTGTGGAGGTGACTCAGAACGAGCTTGAGATCATGGGCGGGGCAAAGCCGGTTGAGCTTGAAGGGGTTGCAAAAAACATTGCCGCGCGCACTATGTCTCTCTGCGGATCTGGTCAAGTGCTCCTGACTCAAGATGCCTTCAGGGCGATCAAAGACATGACGAATTATGACACGCCAAGAGGCACGCGCTACGCGGTCGCAGGTCTCTATCAATTTAAAGGCGTCAAGCGTCCTGTGACTGTCTACTGTGTCGGGATCACTACCGAGAGCCTGCAACCCCCTGAAGGTTCAGAGAAGGCGCGCAGGCTCGGAGGGCCTAAACGCATCAAGAGTCATCTTCGCCACATGCGAGCGCGTGAGCTGTTCCTCTGGATCTTCTATCGGTTCGCTCTCATCAACCTGGTCTATCTCCTCTTTCTCTTCTTCAACTTCATCCGTAAACCAAGCGCGCGCGAGATATGGGGCCTTGATCATCCCCCTTGGTCATGGATAGAGTATGTCGTTAGTTTGACCACCTTCATTCTCACTGGAGAGCGCCCGTGACTGAACCAGAGACCCAACAAGACCCTGATGAGGATCAAGCGCCCCCCTCACTCACTGAGATCAAAGCGCGGCGCGGGTGGCTGTTCAGTGTCATCTATCTCGCCCTCATCCTGCTCCTGATCATCTTTCTCGCCAAGGTCGAGATCAATAAGGATAATCGTGATGTGTTGGTTGGGATTCTGGGCGTGCTCACGGGCTCGATCTCTGCCATGATCGCCGTAGCCTCTGGACGGGACCCCGCAGAGATTGAAGAGTTAAAAGATCGTCTATCTGCTCAAGAGGCAGATCGAAGCGCACTCATCGCACGTCTCAGAGATGCACAGATCTCTCTTCAACTTAAAAATGATCAACTCTCTCAACTGCAGACGCTCATGATTCAAGAACTTGCTCGATTCAGAGATCTACAGACACTCACCGAGGATCAGGTAGAACTCGATGAAAAGGTTGAGACGTGGTTACCTGATCAAGATTGAGTAAGATTAGTGGGAAACCGACCGCGCGAACCCTAAACACTGGAGAAAGCACAGCCCACGCGGTCAAATTTCCCGACACACACCTATAATATACCCCGTTCATTTCGGGCTTAAAAGATTATTTTAAATTTATTTTAAAAAGTGCTTGCGTTGTGTCTCAGTTATGTATATGATCGTTTACATAGAGTGGTTGATCACTCTGACACACACACCGACCCGATACAGGGTCACCACACTGGAGAATGAATATGTCACAGGATGTTAAAGTAACTTTCGGCTCAATCACAATCAATACCCAAACCTTTAACAAGCAGATCTCTCGTATCGGTCTGTTACCTTGGGGTGATCTCTTCCCTATGACCGATGATCAGGTTCATGAGGCGCTTACAGGTCTCACGGGCATTAACACCATCTCTGACCTTGAGGCGCTCGCTGATTGGGCGTGTCTCAATCAACCCTCAATGAGCTTTGACTTTCCAAAAGAGGACCGTCTCAAGGCCCTGCTCGGTGCGCTTCGTTGGGAGTACATCACCATCAGTTGAAAGGCGTCACAGGTCGAGAGACTTGGATTCGTGCGAGGGCTTCAAGGTCCTGACCTCGTAAGAGAGGTATCAACACACACAAGAGCCTGCAAAGGTTCAACACACACTGGAGAATGAACATGTCACAAGACAACATCACAACAATCGAAAACCAGATTCAACAGATCAAAGATCTTTACCTGGCTGGCGTCCTCAGTGCTGATGACTACTTCAAGTATCTCAACAGTCTTCAAGACCAAAAGGACAAGATCGAGCGCGCTCAAATGCCTGTTGATCCCTCTATCCCTAAAGTGGGCGATATTCTGTTCTCTTCATGGGGTTACTCGATGACCATCGTGGGCTTCTATAAGGTGGTCAAGGTCTCTCCCTCTGGTAAGTCTGTCTCTGTACAGAAGCTTGAGAATGAAGTGGTTGAAGGTGAAGCAGGTTATGACGGTTATGTTGTCCCTTCTGACTGTGAAGAGAGCGGCAGTGATACCTATTTTAAAAATAAGAGGATCACGCCCTATGGCGCAGGCTACCAGATCAAGGTTGACAGTTCTGAGTATGCATCGACTTGGGACGGGCGAAAGAAATACTTTAACTTCATGGATTGAGGTGGTACTCTACATTTGCACAAAGCAGGTGTCTAGTTGGGGGGTAAAACTCTCGCTAGGCACTCTCGCAAAGCTCTAGTTTCATCTTTATCTAATAGACGGCTTTGGAAGTTTCATTATAGCTTTTCCTGCTCCCTCATATAAAGGTAAATTCAATAAGTTCTCAGTTGAACAATGCGTGGGTTGTGGGTATTGGAAATAGTGTAAGTTTTTAGCCGCAACAAAAAATAACCTTCTCCGCTTTTGAGGAACACCATAATCTGCGGCCATTAGCTCTCTATGTGAGACATCATAACCAATGTCTTGGAAAGAACTATATATTTCCTCAATCATATTTACATTTTTGACTTGAGCTAAACCATAAACGTTTTCCATAACAACAATTTCAGGTTTTAACTTATCAACTTGTTCAATATAATCTCGGTAAAGGATACCTAGAGGATCATTAGTCGCTTTTTGCTTACCCGCCACACTGAATGGTTGACAAGGAGGTCCCCCAATTATAATATCTGGATTACCTCCTATCACATCTTTGACTAAATTTGGATCTAGCTCTGTGATATCCGCTCTATGAAAATTCCACTCAGGTCGATTGTGCTGAATAGTCGACTCAGCCCATTTTTCAATATCTGTGGAGAAATGGGTTTCAAACTGTATGAACTCATCAGAAGCTTGTTCAAAGCCAAGGTCTAATCCTCCAGCTCCAGTAAAATATGAAGCAATTTTCAGAATTCCGCTTTTGTTAAGTCTTTCAAAATACTTTGCGACTCTCTTAGCTAACTCTCTAGCAAGACCTACTGGAACAGCATTACCGATTTGTTTTTGAACTTGTCCTAATGTACCTTTAAATTCATAATCGATAGGAAAATCTTGAAGTACAGCGGCTTCTCTCGGTGTTATGTACCTATTTTCAGTAGGATGAACAAATTTATTAAAAATATAAGCTGTTACAGTTAGAGAGGGTTTGTCCTCCTCTAATCTCAACAACCTCATATTTGGACCGCCAGTTTTTTTATCTCCTTTACGGATAAAACTTTTATGCTGTAGATGCTCAGGAAGATCTCCCATTTTTCCACCTGGTGGCAAATGTTTCATTCTTTCAAGCACAATGCCAGTATACTCTCTGGTTTGGTGGTTAGGCAGTGTCATAATGTAATGTGCCTCAAAAGTGGCTGTTCTAATGTAATAATAAAATCAAAAACTCTACGTAAGTCTTCCTTATAGATAACGTCTCCGTTAGAAGTTTCCATGATATCACTCTCGAGGCCCCAAAGCATATTTTCAAATGGAGAGACGTAATCATTTTTATGTCTATAAGCAGGAAGGTTAGAAATAATTGCAGTCTTGATGTTTGAGTTACTTTTGACTTCAGTACCTATCTTTATCGTTTGGTAGATCCCCTTTTTAATATCATCCGTTCTGTCTATTCCTGCACTAGTCTTACTATCGCTAATAGACTTATTCTTTGGCCAACCGTCATCTCTCCACCGGCAAGTTTTGGGATGATCTAGGGCTTTTTTATATATCTATCATGACGGTCTCAACATTATACTGCGCCAGATACTCTATCCCCTGCGTTGCATACGAGCCTTCAGGCACATAGACCGCGTGAATCCCTGCGTGATAGATCGCGCGCGCACAGGATAAACATGGTGACGTGGTACAGATCATGATCGCGCCCTTGGTCGAGGAGCCCTGGCGCGCCGCGTTGAAGATCGCGTTTTGTTCTGCGTGATAACATCCAACATCGTTCTGAGTCCCTGAAGTGATCTGGAGCCTCTCACGTTCACAGTGATCTCCTCCACACACTTTCGGACCTCTTCTTGGTGGTCCGTTGTACCCGTCTGAGATGACCGCGAGCGTGTCAGGTGAGATGATCAAGGCCGCGACCTTGCGTCTGACACATGAAGAGAGCTGAGAGAGGGCGAGCGCTTGTGATAATCTCGCGTGAATCTGTCTCGTTTTCATGTCCTGAACCTTTATCTATAACCAAAGGTTATAGATAATATTTTCGGACTTGTCAAGAGGGTTTAAAATGTGTGCACGATTTTCCAAATGTGTGCACGATCTCTAAAAAATCCCGTACACACTTAAGTTACTGTAAAACAACAGGAAATAGGATGTTTCGAAAATAGTGTGTGCAGGTTTTTAAAAATCCCGTACACACTTAAGTTATTGAAATACATAGATAAAGAGAGAGTGTGTGCAGGATATTGGTAAAATCGCAAACTCTTACACGAGAGAATTAAGTTTTAGAAGAGGATCTGTGACCAGAAAAGGTAAAAAAGAGGATAAATATACGCGCATATATATAAGGAGTTGACGTAAAATCGTGCACACATTTGAAAAAGGGGTGTTTTCTTGTTATTTTACAATACTTTAAGTGTGTACGGGATTTTTAAAATCCTGCACACATCGCGTACACACTTGTTTACAAAAGGCGAAAAACCTAACAAGTACAGTACTTTAAGTGTGTACGGGATTTTTTAGCATATCCTGTACACATGTTTGAGAGGAGATGATGTACACTTGAGGGGATGACGAGAGGATAAAATATGAAACCATCCCCATATCGAGGACCGAGAAGCCAACCCCGATCAAAATCAAGCGCACCCTCTGAGGCAGATATTCAGAAAGCGCTTGTGAGATATCTGGATGATGCTCACTTACTATGGACTGCGACAGCCAACGGGGGCAAACGAGATAAGAGGACCGCCGCAAGCTTGAAAGCTCAAGGGGTCAAGGCAGGAGTACCCGATATTTTAATTTTTACCCCTCCCCCTTCAGGGATCGGTACAGGGCTCGCGCTTGAGCTGAAACGTCCTCAAGGATTCGGTAAAGCGCGCGGAAGAGTGTCCGCTCATCAGAGAGTGTGGCTAGAGGAGCTTCGCGCGATCGGGTGGCGCGCTGAGGTTGCCTACGGACTGCAACACGCTCTTGAGATCTTATCCAGCGCGGGTTATGATCTTGATCTCGATTCACACACAGGAGAAATCAATGATCATCACGACAACGATTGAGCGCTTGATCAGCTTGCTCTGTCTCATCAGCGTGAACTCAATCGCTGAACAGTATTCATCGCCGAGCGCCCAACGGCGATATTTAACCCGTTACGCTCCTCAAGCTCACTTGACATGTACGCGGGTCGCTCAACGCGCACATGAGCAGGAGACTGATATTTATGAGGCCATTTCCATATCATGGAAAGAGAGCTTTCACCGTGAGCACATGAGAGGAGGCGCGGGAGAGCGTGGACCTCTTCAGGCGATCCCTAAATATTGGTCGCGGTCACATGATCAGGATTACATTGATGCAGGTCTGAGGGCGTGGAGGTACTATCGATCTCAATCAGGGTCCACCCAAGAGGCCGCAGGGCGATATAATGGCGCAGGGGTACAGAGTCCTTACGCGCGCAAGGTCACCTCTCATCAACAGTTATTAAAGGAGCGCACGCGATGGATCACGACTCCTTGAGATTAAATCAGTGTGGGGTCAATGATGAGCGTTGATGTAGAGCGCTCGCTTGAGATCTTCGATGAGCTGAAGAGGTGCAAGGGCGCCACACGCGCACATAAAGCGATCTGGAAGCGGCTTCTCACAGGTCAATGGTACGAGGCACTTGAGCTTGCTAGGGCGAACAGCCTGACGGGATCAAAGACCGCCGTAGGGCTCGCGCGGATCATGTGCGAGATCTACCGATCGCGGCGCAGTAGTAAAGCGCGCGTCACCTCGATCATGTCCTACGTTGAGGAGATGGTGAGTGAGGCTGAGTCGGGGCTCCATATCAGAGAGATCCTGTCTCCGCTCGCGGATCAATGGAGCCTGGTACCTAACCCCGATCAGGGGAGATTTACTCGTGCTCAGAAGAAGAAGAGAGAGAAGAGTAAACAGGAAGTGAGAGCGCACAGGGAACGGGAGAGGAAACGGGAACAGGTGGGGGAAAAGGTGGGGGAAAAGGAACAGCTAGAGGGAGGGGGGGAATCTTGCGCGGATCGGCCCTCGCGCCCACCTACGCTCCCGCGCGCGAGGGGCGCCGAGAACACCGCGCCCGTGGAGGTTGAGAGGGTGCTCATCGCGCCTGCTTCTGATCCGTATTACAGACATCAACCGCTCGTAGATCTAGCTCAGGGGATCGCGCGCGAGTTACCTCCTCCTGACCTTCCAGATTTCCCGATACGTCAAGAGTTCACGGGGCGCGCGCCTTCAACGACCCGCGCCGCGTGGATCGCATACGTTGATGAGGTGGCGCGAAGGTGGCCTGCGCCCCTAAACGCTCATGACCTGAACAAAATTACAGGCGCACCTGTACGTTGGACGCAACAAATAATCAAGGATTGGCGAGCACTCTTGGAACGTGGGATCACTGAAGATCAACGACGCTCAATGGCCCTAGCGCTGAGTGCAGAGGCTGAGGCGATCGCGCGTGAGGCGCTTGCACTTGTCCAAAGCTCAGGGGATGAGAGACTGAAGGCGGCAGGGCTAAAGCTCGCGCTCGATTCACTGGCGCGTAGACAGTCGCTCATCGGTGCGGATAAGATCAATTTGGAGGCGCGTGTCGAGGTCAGCTCTGGATCATGGACAGATCACGCGGCGGCGGCAGGATTAACGGGCGATGAGCTGAGACAGATCGGTGATATAGCAAGCCGAGCGATCAGCAGAGAGAGCCAAGATGAGGAAAAATAAAACACTGAAATCCTAACATTCGATATTCACACATTACCGAATGTTAGGATTTCAGGAAAATATAAAACGGAGAAAAGAGCATGATCAAAACAACGGACATACACACGCTAGAACCCGTCAAGCGGCCCGTAGGCAGACCCCGAAAACAGCGCACGCAGACACCCGAGGAGCGGCGCGCATACATGAGAGCGTATCAAGCGACCCCTGAGCGAAGAGAGCGAGCGCGACAGTATCAAGCGCGGAGACGCGCCCAGGAGACACCTGAGGAACGTGAGGACAGGCTGGCCTACGATCGTCTACGTCAGCGCCTTAAACGTGAATCTGAGACGCCTGAAGAGCGCGAGGAGAGACTAGTTAAACAACGCGCACGCTATCGAGAGCAGAGATCGAGGGAGACACCCGAAGAGAGGGCGGCCCGTCTCACGTATGAGCGCGAGATCCGAGCGCTGAGAAAGAGATCTTGAGATGTGGAGTCATTTAGCGAACTGCCACGGCGAGTGGACAGCGCTCTTGAGCGCGCTCCCTGTGATCGCGTATGTGATCGCGAGACTACGATGTAAAAGCACCTCGCGAGGGCTCACCTCAGACCCTCGCGAGGCGTCCGAAGGTCAGGGAGATGATAACACCTGAGCGCGTCCAAGCTCAAGCGCCGCTTGCGCGATCTCAGACATCGAGAGACCCTCACGATCAGCCAGTTCATAGATCCATTGATCGATCCACGAGGGGATAGGGAGCGGCGCGGTGTGTTTCCATGCTCCTGCATCACGTTCAGGCATCGCGGCGCCTTGGTCAATCTCGCGAAGCCCTCGCAAGATGAGGGCGCGTGCAATCGAGACGCGAGAGATGGACCCAGAGACCCGTTGACATGCGAGATCAGGCATTTTGAGGAGTAGGGGGAACATGTCAGAATCAGAGGGATACGCAACCCTCACTTGACATCGGGTGACGTGTTTAGTGATCCGATCAGCGCTCATGGGACACCTGCTCGATCAGATTGAGGCCCCTGTGAGGTCCAACGGATCGACACCACCGCTCACCTGCGAGATAATGAACGTGAGCAGGCGCGGCGCATCCATAGACGAGCTGAGCGCGCGTGTCAGGGTCGAGGGTCATGAAGCGCTCCGCGCATTGTTCGAGGGGGGAGATCGGAGCGCTGAGAGACGCGACCGCGTGAAGGAGGCCGCCGATGATGAGACAGAGTGCGAGCGCGGAAACGAGCGCATCGCGTATGAGTTTGCGTTCAATGGGGTGCATGAGAGGAGACCTCCAGAGGGTTGAGAGAGAGCATAGTATCGCGACCCGCAGGCGCCCAATATGCACCCGCCCATAGTTTAGAGAGCGCGAGTTCACATTCAAGATCACCTGCGTTATCATGGGCGTACTCAGACCACGTGCATGTGAGCTGATCAACTCCATCGTAGACGTAGATGATGAGGTCACGCTGTAGGCGATCGGAGAGCGCGAGGATAGAGCGCTCGATGACCTCTTGATGAGCAGGAGAGCGTTCGCGGCGAAGAGAGACGAGGGCCGAGGCGCGAGTAGTGAGGACATGAGGGGGAACCTGCCAAGACCACCACTCACCGATCAGGGAATGGATCGCGCAGGTGAACGCCCACCGAGCGCAACCATCATCTTGATCAAGCGCGCGGTCATAGATCTTGAGGACATGATCAACGGTCATGTTAATACCTCTCCAATCGGAAACCTTGAGAGTTTTGAGAGACAAAATCTCCGTATTGATCAGCGATAGCGTGAGCAATACCAGAGAAAGTTTTACTGCGTATCTTGCGGCGCTCTGTACTGGGATCTTTTGATTTCTTAGCATCCATAAATGCGTTATAGCTGAACATGCTCATTCTTTTACCTGACTTGAAGGTGTAAAATTCCCCTTTGCCCACTATATTCGTGGGCTGTAATGAGGGGAGGTTTTTAAGCCATAAGCAGGTCGTTTTTGTCGCTTCGTGACCAAACTGCCACGGTTGAAGAATACAGTCAGGCCGTCTGTATTGAGTCGAGAGTACAGATACAGGGTTCTCTAGAGCGATGTACGGGATGGGAGCACTCATCATTTTAATAAAAAACTCCACAGCCTCTTTCTGTTGAGCTTTCCTGCGGGGAAAGCGTGGGTGGGGTCTTCGGTGCTGTGTGGGGAGGTTTTTATCATCAGGATGATAGAGCCACCTTGCCCCGCTAGTTGCTAAATATGTGCAGGGGGGGTGACCAATTAAAAGATCCCAAGACAGGCCATGATAACCATCTAAAACATTAAAAGCGTCATCGATGATATGGTATTCGGGCAGGGGGCCACTACACTCAATAAGATCACAGCTAAAAGCATTGAATCCACGTTCACGGAAAGCGCATGTGATAGCCTGTGATTCCTCACATGCCACGAGCACGTTAATTTCCTGATGAGGTTTCACAGAGACCCCCGATCACGACGAGCGCGAGCGATGAGGGCGATGAGGCGCACAGCGCCACGAGCGAGAGAGAAGCGATTGATCGGTTCGCTGACCTTCTCAGCGAGATCAACTACATTGAGCGCGGAAACTTCAAGATCAGTGATCGAGGGGCCTTGGTCGAGGACCACGGGTTTGAGGTCGTAGCAGGTGGGGTATTGATCAGATTGACACATAATGAGATCCTTTTAATTCTGACCTAAGAAGAGATTATTTATTTCTAGTCTTTTTTTGTTACGGGTAACACGATCCTCTAGGGATTGGGGGTCAGTAACTTCAAAGCGAACAGGAGCGAGACGAAGCGCGTCTGTATATGAATGGAAAGCGAAGATCTTTGAGCCTTCGCCAGTATCTTTATGTAGATACCAAGCGACCAATAACGACCGAACAGGCGCGGTAAACTCAATGTCTGAGAGGGGCAATTGATCGTCGTCAAGGATTCGATAGTGGATCTCGTTTGATTCGACGATTTTATAAATCTCCTGAACTTCTGCTTGAATTGCTTTCAAGCCTTCAATCATTTTCAATCGAGGCCCTTTAAGACCAAAGTAACATTTGCAGTCAGCGAGCTTCCAGTCAGCGAGCTTCCCGATAGGATGAAGCGGTTTCCAAGGGCGGCGACCCCAAACACCTCTCCATGACTCCCACATCGCAAGGTCAGCCAAGACCCCCAGTAGGTCACTATTAACTCTTTGGACTATAGTAATATCCAAGGACCTATCTTCAGAGAACCTGAAGAAGTCAACAAAGAAAGGTGTGCTTTGTCGAGCTTCTAGCATGGGGAATTTTTTAAGGTCGAGGGTGATCGGTTTGAGATAGGGAGGTGTAGGGGTGAGATACTTCTGACACATTACATTCTCCAGTGTGTGTGAGGGGATCAGTGAGAGTCGGCGATAGAGGTCCAAGCCTTGGAGCCTCGATCAAGAGCGCGAATGGTGCGCTTTTTACCATTGATGTAGATGGGGCATGAGTAGCGAACCCAGCGACAGCTCACGCTCATGAACTGTTGAGCATCGACCGCCTGACCATCGATGAACCCGAAGAGGCGGAAGGTGAAGCGGTCCTCCATCTGGCGACGAGATGAGGCGCTTGAGGGTGGATATTTAGGATTGATCGCGCGAGCATCAAGGTGAGCCTCGATAAAGCTCTTGAGCTGATGATCTGCGATGGTGACGGGCTCAAGATCCTTGACCTCGAGGCGAGCAGGTGAGAGTGCGAGGGCATCTTTACGAGAAGAGAATGCGAAGATCTTTGAGCCTTCGATCTTGTGCTTTCGTGCGACCTTGAGGGAGCGCGTGGGTTGTGTGAGGGGTGATTGATCTTTGTCAAGGATTCGGTAGTGAATCATGAATATTTCTCCAGTGTGTGTGTTGGACCC
>CEUT01027257.1_pt1 | contig 41408 bp, 51 predicted proteins | sample 531401 | NCBI WGS metagenome assembly CEUT01 (sample SAMEA2622821, study PRJEB7988) | marine metagenome | biome: marine biome (ENVO:00000447); feature: surface water layer (ENVO:00002042); material: "saline water (ENVO:00002010), including plankton (ENVO:xxxxxxxx)" | depth 5 m | reverse complement strand
ACTTGTTGCTGAAATGGCTGAAGTCAAAAAAGCAGTTGAGGCGTAATGAAAAATAACTTATAACTGCTCATTCATTTATTTGTTTGGGCAGTTATATAATAATGGAAGATAGTATTTGTGAAAAAAGATTATACAGATGAAGCAAAAATATTATTAATAGTTGTTATAATCTTTTATGTTTTAATTTTTGTTGCATGTGATGGTAGTTGGAGCATTGCAGGGTACGAAATATGAGTAATGAAAAAAGTTATTCTTCACAAACAGCGAGAAGTTACAAGACAAGATTGGTTGATGATAATTTTTCTATTCATCTTAACATTAAGTGGCTTTTACAAATTTGTGTTGCCATTTCTGGTATTGTTTATGGATACGTACAAATTACAAATCGACTTACAAATCTTGAGCGAAGAATGGAACTTGCTGATAGCAGGATATTAGAACTTGTAAATCAAAATATGTTAGATGAACAAAGAGAGCGTGAAGCAATGGAAGAAAGAATTAGTTTTTTTGAAAAAGAGCTTAACCTAAATCCTTTTTCGTGGAAACGCAAAAGTAAAAAGAAATGAAAATAATATTAAAATACTGTGCAGAATGTGGTCAACCAATAGAAGACAATGATAGTTGGTTATGTGAAAAATGTAAACCATGAAAAATGTAGACGAAATATTAGAAATTGTTATACGAAGTGAAGAAAGATTAAAAACTATTTTTAATCGTGTAAATAAAATAGAAAAACATTTGTCTGATCTTAATGGTAAAGTTGCAGAACATGAAAAATTTAAAATACAAATTAAATCTTATTGGATTGTAATTTCAGTACTAACCCCACTATTAATTACTTTACTTATAAACTTTATGTAACCCACGATACGCAGTCTTTCTTAATAAATAATAAGGAGAGTTATGCAAAACATAATTGCAAAAGTAATAGAGAGGGAAGGTGGCGATAAGCTTACTAAAGACCCTTCTGACCCAGGTGGTACTACTAAATATGGTATTAGTCAACGAGCTAATCCTGATGTAGATATTGAAAATCTTACATTAGAACAAGCTATTGATATTTATAAAGATAAATATTGGCATCCATCTAGAGCAATTGATTTTCCAAAACATCTTATGGATATGTATTTTGACATGTGTGTTAATTTTGGTCAATTCAAAGCAGTTAAAATTGTACAAGAAGCAGTAAATCATAAGTCTAAAAACACACTAAAAGTAGATGGTCGTATTGGTCCAAAAACTTTAGCAGCAGTACAGACATTAGAGTTAAATAGATTGAGATCATTTAGAATAATGCATTATGTAAAAATTTGTATGGCAAATAAAAAATTAATGAAGTATTACTATGGTTGGTTTCGCAGAACAATGCACATATAAGGATATATATATGCCAAATCAAAATACAACACCGCACATTGTTAAAGATGGTGATGGCAATATTATTGGATGTCCTTTTTGTGGTTCAAGAAGTATACGCAGAGATGGATTTGATTATAGAGCAAAATCTAAACGTCAACGATGGTGTTGTCGTGCATGTAATAAAAAAACATTAACACCAAGAATTATTGAAGAAAATCCATTTGTTGTAGAAAAATTAAAAACTGAAGATATACCTGTAGAAGAACTAATAGAACACAGATTAAAACTTTATAAACAAAAACAAGTAGCTAAAGATAGTAGAGAGTTAATTAATATTGATATTAATATAACTGGACCGATTGGTATTGCACATTTTGGTGACCCGCATGTTGATGATGATGGTACAGATTTATCACAAATTATTGCTTATAGTGATGTAATAAATAAAACAAAAGGAATGTTTGCTGGTAATCTTGGAGACATTCAAAATAATTGGATAGGAAGACTTGCAGTATTGTATGGTCAACAATCTACATCAGCTAGAGAATCTTGGAAACTTAGTGAATATTTTGTAAATAAACTTGATTGGCTTTATTTAGTAGCAGGAAATCACGATGTCTGGTCAGGTGATGGTGATCCTTTAGAATTTATTATGCGTGACCACAGAGGTTTATATGAGCGTTGGGGTGCAAGAATGAATTTACGTTTTCCAAATGGTAAACAAATTCGTATAAATGCTAGACACACTTTTAAAGGAAATTCAATGTGGAATACTGCACATGGCGTAGCAAAAGCCGCACAGATGGGTTGGAAAGACCATATACTTACTTGTGGTCATACACATGTAAGTGGCTATCAAGTATTAAAAGACCCAGCTAGTGGTCTTATTAGCCATGCATTACAAGTAGCATCGTTTAAGATACATGACAGTTATGCAGAAAAACTTGGACTTGATGATAAAAATATTTTTAATTGTCCAGTAACAATTATAGACCCACGATATGAAGATAACGACAATAGATTAATTACAACATTATTTAATCCAATTGTTGCATCAGAATATTTAACCTATTTACGACAAGAGTATGATGCAAAATAAATCAATACATTATGAAGAAGCAAACACAGATAATGAGTTTGAAATAGATTGGGATAAGGTATATGGTATGGATCAATGGAGTAGAAAACTAATAAGTGAGGGAAAAATAAAACCTCCAATGAAAAAAAAACATGGCTAAAACAAAAATATTAGACATAGAAGAATTTGAAGGTGGTTTAAATAATCACGCTGACCCAAGAGACATTGCTCAAGATGAACTTGCTTTGCTTAGTAATTTACTTACTACAAACAAAGGAGCAATAAAAATTGGTTACAGCATATCTGATGTATCTACACCTGCAGATTTAACGTTAAGTGGATTAACTGCTGCAATGAATGGCAGAAATATATATGTATATAATAGTGATTTTAATTCGTCTAATTCAGAAGGTGCTAGTACCTATATTTTATTTAGCAATGGAATAAAATTATATCGACTAGAAGGAAGTACTTGGACAGAAATAACAACGTTTACTGGAAGTAGTCAAAGTTTAAATCCTTCTGTAGTAGTATACGATGGAAACTTAAGATATAGTGATGGTTCATTTTTACGAAGTTCATCAAGTCCTTATTTAAATAGTAATACTACAATGTTCTATGGACAACTGCGTAGAAAGTATTTTAATGCAACTGTTAATAATGTTACATCAAAATCTGTAAAAGCTTCTATAATTAAACCAACGAATGGTAAGGTCAATTTTAATAAAAGTGTTGAAATATTGGCAAATAGACCTACGCAAGGCACATTAGGATTAGAGGTTAATGCTATCAAAAATGATGTGTTGGAGGCAAATACATTTGGAGATTCAAATCCAATTACAGTTCAAGATCAAAATGTTACATCTTCAGAAGTTGAACGCCAATTAAATTTTGCAGAATTGGGAAGTATTGTTGCAGATGTAACAAATCAAGTAATGAATGATATTTATGGTACAGTGTATACAGAAGCACAATTACAAAGTGTAAATAGTCCTAATTCACAACAATTTATTACTTCAAGTATTATTTCAGGTATAAATCATAATGCATATAGAATCGGAACACAGTCTAATGCAGTAGCATTTAATTATTTTTTTATAAGCGTAAATCCAAAAAACTATAATAGCATATGGGGAAAAGATTCAGAGTTTAGTAGCACAGTTGCAAATAAAAGCATACGAATACGAGGTAAATTTGCACAATATAGTAGCAGTTCTTGGAGTCAAGCAAATTTTTCTTTAATGGATTTTGCTCCTGTTATTCATAAAGTAAATGCGGATGGTACTATTGGAAGTGAAATATCAATTATATCAACTGATAATGATAATAATTTTAAAAGAATACATTTTTTTGATAGCGATGAAACCACAATATACAGAGTTGGAATTAGAACAAATACTGCTGAAATAATTGAAATAACTGAAATAGAATTAAAACATCATTTAGCAACCGTATCAGATGATGCGACTAATTTAAAACATTTAAAAACATCTGTTAGTGGTGTTTCAAGTTTTAGATTAGAAATGGATGCTTTATTTAATACTGCTTTTCAAACAGCAGATAATTTAATTGCAGTTAAAATTGCAGTTCCTACTTTAAGTGCAATAGGTAGTATTGATTTTATAACAACTAATAATGACAACTATAGTTCAAGTAATAATAATTTAATATTTACTTTAGGTGCAGATTGGATTTCAGAGAATAAAGGTATGGGTTGGCAAGATGTTATTATTGATTTAAATAATATTGCTAATATAGAAAACAATCCTGTAATTGGACAACTAGCTGACTTTGTTATTCGTGTTAATTATTCTGTTAATACAACAGAAACTTCTATAGCAATTGATAGCATTAATCAAGTAACCGATAATAGAGGTAGTTGGAATGGTAATTATAAATTTTATTATAGCTGGATATACGATAGAATTCAAGAGTCTGGTTACTATGAGTTTCAAAATCAATTAAATGGAATTTATTTACAAAACGAAAGAATAAATGTTAAAGCTTTAATAAAAGAATTATCAAATGGTGGATTTGGAGACAGAGCAGAGCGTATTACTGGTGCAAATGTATATTACAAAGAATGGGATAGAGATAGGCAAGAAGATAAATATGATGACCCTTTTCTTTTAATTAAATGCGACTTTGAAAAAGGTGTATTAAAACATCAAGGTACAAAATTATTTGGATGGAATTTAGGTAACGTTGCTACAGATCATTACACGCATGATGCAATACAATTTATAGACCCTTCTTTAAGTAGTACATATAGCATATCAAGTGGCTATGAATATAATCCATTAGAATCTATTGAAGAAATACGTTTTAAAGCATTTACAAATCTTAACAGAAGAATATACTACGGAAATGTAGACATATTATGGGAGAAGTTTGAGGGTGAAACTAATTTTAAACGCAACAGATATCAAGATAGAGTATATAAATCTTTATCTAATAAACCTGATATTATACCTAGTTACAATTATTTAGATATAGATATAAACGATGGCGATGAAATAACTGCATTAGCATCGTATGCTGATAGACTGCTTGTTTATAAGCAAAACATGATGTATTTAGTAAATGCTACACAACAAGTAGAATATTTAGAAGATAAGTATATGCATAAAGGTGTTGCTAGTAATCGTGGTGTAGTTGAAACAGATATTGGTATAGCCTGGGTAAATACATTTGGTGCATATCATTACGATGGTGATAATGTAAAAGAATTAAGTAAAAGTAAATTATTACAATCTGTTTTTAATACAGACGTTGGCAGCAATCCTAATATTGTTTACGAACCTAAACTACGTCATTTAATTATTACAAATAGCAATGGTACAAATGGTTATGTGTATGACCTTAATGTAGAAGCCTGGGCAAAAACAACTAGTGGACTAGGTAGCAAAAATTATAACATGGTTTATTACACAGATAAAGTATTAAGTGCGGTTGAAGCTAGTGGTAGTGCTGATTTTAAAGAACTTAATATTTCTAATGCATCGAACGAATCAATGATATATGAACTTAGAACAAAAGATATATCATTTGGTAGTGTTGGTACTCGTGCAGATGTAAAAGCAGTTTATATAACTTATAAAGGTACAATAAGTAGTAGTGCTAGTGTTACTGTACAATACTATAAAGACAAAGGTTCTTCTCCTAATGCATTTACAGGAGGTACACTTGCATCATCAGCAAGTGGATTTACTACTGCTAAACTGATACCAAATCCTAAATCAGGCAGTAAAAAAATGCATACAATACAATTACGAATTACATCTTCGGGTAGTGGTGGTGTCGGATTTAAAGATTTTGAATTACATGATTTATCAATTGTTTATAGAGAGAAAACGATAAAATGAGAAATAAAAAATTACTGCGATCACAAAGACATATGTCACAACCTATTACAAATAATATACAGAACAATCCACAAGAAAGTATTGAGGTTGGTCTTACTGGTTTACAAAAGACAGTTATATATAATGGTAAAAAATATAAAGTGGATTTAAAGGAAGACTAATATGGATTATAGAAATATAGCACAAGGTGGTTTATTTAAAGCACAAAACAAAATGGATAAAGCTGAAATGAGTGCTAAAAAAGCTAAACAAAAAACTAGACAAATTGAAGAAATAAATACGTTTCTTGCTTTGCGTAAAGTGCAAAATGATAATTTTAAAATGTTTAAAGAACGATACAATAATTTGTTTAGTAGTCCAGAGTTTGAAAATATGGTTGATAAACTTCCTTCAGCAAGAGAAATGTACGAAGGTGGTTCTGTTCAATTAACAAAAAATATATCAATGAATTTTGAAGAGCTTGAAAAAGCTAGAATGTATAAAGCATTGCAAAATGAAGAGTTAGATAATATTTTAAATAAATTATCAAATATAGGAGAAGATGATGGCTGATATAACTTATAGACAAGGTATGATGTTTGATAGTGATGATAATCCTATGATGGGCAATAAAAATATGCCAATGAGTCAAACAATAAATAATAATGTAGAACCTGAAATGCGTACAAATGAAACAAAAGGACAAACCAATAATCCTAATGCATTAATAAATATGTTAGGTGATACAGAAGAAATGAATAAATATATTAATTATGGTGCTGCTGCTTTAAGTGCATACAATATGTTTAGCAGAAATGAATCTTATGACAAAACTATAAGCAATTTAGAAGATGCTTTAGGTGAATTGTCTCAAGCAAAAACTACAATTGGAGGTCAGCTTACTTCTGATTTAGATAAAATAAACACAGACCTAAGTGAATTAAATCAACTAAGTGCAGTAAGTATGTTGCAACAAAATAAAAGTGAGTTTCAAAAACTTTCTGATGCAAGTACAGATTTTGGAATGGGTCAAATATCTAAAGTAAAAGATGATTTATTAAGCAATATAAATCAACGTTTAAAAACAACATTTGATACTCAAAAATCAAAGGCAGATGAAATGATTGATAGAAGTATAAGTACTGCTCGTTCTGCAACTAATAGAGTAAGTGCAAGTATGGAACAGATTAAAAATGAAATTAAACAAGTAGAAGATGCTAAGAAAAATCAATTAAGAAATACTGTTACTGATATAGCAGCATTAGCATCTACTTTTTACGACCCAACTGGTACAACTGGAAGCGTTATAAAGTCTACTAAGTTTAAAAATAAATATTCTTAGGAGATAGTATGAGTGAATTATTAAATAGCTTGAATAGACAACTTGCATTAGAACAGGCTAAAAAACAAAAAAATCAAAATATGTCTGTTAATCTTTCTGATGTTATAAGCATGGCATCTAATAACGATAAGATACTTAGCAGTACAATAGAAGGTGCATATGAAAGTGTTAAGAATATAGATACAATAGAAAACTTTAATGCTCAAATAAAACGATTAGAAGAGTTTAGTAAAGACGCTGTACTTAAAGAAACTAAATCATTATTTAAAATTGGTATAGCTGACTTAAAAAGAGCAAAAGATTTTACTGTACAACGTAATACATTTCAGTCTGGATTCTTAGATCAAGTAAATAGTTTAAAAGATGACGATGATGTAGAAGCAGTTAAAAGTCTAACTGATAATCTAAATAGTGGTATAAAATCAGGATTTTACAATACTGAGTCATTTAAAATTGCACAAGACGCTTTTAATTCAAAGCTTGAAAGTTTACAAGAAATAGACGCATTTCAGGCTACACAAGATTTTGCTAGTAATTTAGGTAAATATGTTAAAGCGGGTCCTCAAAAAATCGCTGATGAACAAATAAATGCAGTAGGAAGAGGTGCTGATTTACAAACGCTTAGAGATTTAACTAGCGATTTTACTGCATCAATGGATAAAACAACAGAAGCATTATCTAAGTTAGGAACAGATGAAGCAGTCACTGCACAAAATGAGTTTTATATAAAAGACGAAGGATTTCATCAAGGATTATCAGGAGTAAGAAATACATTATCTACAGGCAATATGAGTTTAACTACACCTAATCTATATACTTATTTAGAACAAAAAGCAGTTAATTATAGCGGTCAATATGGTGGTGATACAAAAGACACAAAAGGTTTATTTAATGTAGAACAATTATTTAAAGACCAAATAGAATTAATTGATAGAATGATGTTAGAAACTAATCCAGATGCAGAATCGCAAAGATTGTATAAAAGAGATATAGATATTATTAAAGACCCAAATGATTCAGACCATAGGTTTACAACAATACAATTTTTAGAAACATTAGAAGATGGTTTTGCTAAAAATAAAAACGCAAACAAAGTTGTTTTTAGGGATTTAACTAGAATTATAAAAAATAGATTAAACAATATATATGATAATGCAGAAAAAGCTTATGGGTTTGGTGGAAACTGGGGTAAATCATATACAAAAACTATTGATGATGGAATGAAAGAAGTTCAAAAAGAAAATGTAAAGTTTTATTAAAGGTTTTATTAAATGCAAAGACAAATACTACAATCTCCTCTATTAAATTTTTTAGGTGACATACAACAAAAAGCAGAAGAAAATAGACAAGCTAAAAATTTATTTTCTATTGAGTTTGACCCTGACCTAGCTTTTGGTAAAGAAGGAAATAAACAGTTTATAAATCGTGGTTACTTAGATGCCGTAAATCAAATCATTGGTGAACAAGGTTTGCCAAAAGTAAAGTTTGATAAAAAATCAATATTTACTATTAATAAAACAGTACAAAGTAAAGACCTGGACGATTACAATTTGATTTATGACATGGTAGAAAATCAATTAAATCAAACTTCTAGATGGAAAAACAATGTACCTTTTATTGCAAAAGAAAAAACTGTAAGTGCTTGGACAAATCATATGTACGGTTTGTTACGAGGTTCCCAAAAACAAATAAATGGTTTTAATCAAACACAAGAAACCAAAGATAGACTCAATGAATTGTATTTTAATTATTTTGAATTATTAAAACCTGATATTAACAGATATGCAAGAGAAGAGTTTAATCAATTTGAAAATTCAAAAAGAGATGGGGTTTCAAAAGGATTTGTTGATTTACAAGCAAGTTTAAGTGCAGGAATAGAATTAAACGCTGGTGATTTATTTGATACAGATTTTGGAGCATGGGCTGAAGATTTAAGAAAAAAATCTGAAGATATGTCTGAAGCACAAGGATTTGGTTCTATGACAACAGAAGAATTATTTCAAAGTGGTGAATATGTACAATCAGGCATAAGTTTACTTACAAATGCTTGGTCTAGTTTGCCTCAACAGTTGCCTAGTATATTTTCTTCTGTAACTGCAGCAGCTGGTTCTAGGTTTATTGGTCCGCTTGCAGCAAGAGGTGGTGCATTAACAACTGCTTTAGGAGTAGGGTATTTACAGGAATCAGGTAATTTTATTTTAGATGTAACAGAAGAATATCACAAAGCAAGAAGTAGAGCAAAAAGATTAAAAACTACTATGCTTGATCCTAATAACCCTCAATATAACCCTAAAAAATTTCAAGAACTATTTGGTGTAAGCATAACTCCATTAAATACAAAAACTATAGACCAAATGACAGATGATGAAATACGTCAAGCATCAGAAGGTATAGCACAAAGATATGGTGTGTATAGTACGTTGTTAGAAGCAGGTAATACAGTTGGTGATGCATTTTTAGGGAAGTACACTAGAACATTAAGAACTATTAATAACAATAATCCTAAAGCAGTAGCAAAAGCGTTTTTTAAAAAAATGTTTAAAAATCCTTACGTTAATCAATCTGCATTAGAAGGTGCGACTGAAGGATTACAGGAAACTGTATCAGAAATAATGAAACAAGATAATATTCCTGAGTATACTTTAAGTTGGGCTAAAATAATGGAATCTGGTGCAATTGGAGGAATATTTGGTTTTGGTCAACAAACTATTTCTAGCAACTTAATACCGCCTGCTAAAAGCATTAGTGATATAGAATTATCTCCTGAAGAAATCGCCAGTCAGCGAAGAACTACAACAGAAATGTCTGTTGAAAGAGCTTATGATAAAGAAATTATTGTAGGTTTTGCTTCTAATCCAAATGCATTAGAGCAAATTGCTGAAAGACATAATACAAGCATTGATAAAGTAAGAACTAGAATGTCTGAATTAAGCGTTTTAAATCAATTAGATATATCTAATGCAAAATCAATCTTAACAGAGGGAACATCTATATTAGATGATTATGGTTGGGATAATCCGTTTCCAGTTATTAAAGAAACTGTTACAGGCACAGGGCAAGATATAGATGATTTAGGTCAGTTACCTGATGAAGGTACGTTTTTTAATGAACCTACTATGCCTGAAGATGTAGAAGCTGGACTTGGTTTAGATTTATTAAATGGTAATCAAGAAATAGCTGTTGAGCAACGAGAAATAAACCGCATTGATGAGCAGATACAAAAACTAAATGATGATGATAATGTAAACAATATTGCTTCAAATGAAAAACGAGCAAAGTTGTTAGAGCTTAATCAAAAAAGAGAAGAATTATTAAAATCATTAGATAGAGGAACAATACAAAAAAATCGTGAAAAAAAGATAATAGAAAAACAACAAAAAGAAAGCAATGCTCCTGTTATAGGACAAGAAGTAATTATAAGAACTCCTGTTTTACAAGGCACAAAAGGTAAAGTTATTGGTACATTAGAAAAACAAGGTAGAAACAATATTATGGTTGTATCTACTTCTATGGGAATGAAAAAAATTAAAATAGATAATTTGTCTTTTATTTCTCCAACTGATAACATTACAAATTTTCAACAGTCATTAAAAGGTTTTAAGCCAACAAAGAAAAAACCTGTTGTACAACCTAAACCAAAACCTCAACCAACACAAAAATTATCAACTCAACAAATACCTCATACTGTACCTGAAAATAGTGGAATGAAAAAAAATCCATTTGAATTTGCAAGAGCATTTGAAAATAGACCTTTTGATGTTTCTATTTTAACAAAATATGCTTTATCAACTATTGAATACAATACAGAAACTTCTATACAAGATGCTAGAAGATTAATACAAAAATTAGAAAATTTTAAAGTAGGTCCAGGTACTTCTATAGAAACAGTAAATCAAGCTAAGTCAAATGCATTAGAGCTTAAAAAAAGATTGCAATTAAAAACTAATCAAGATGAGGGAATTGATAATTTTATAGACCCTGAAAATCCTGAAGTAGGCAGAACTATAGAACCATCTATAGATGATTTAGAAAATTTAATTGTAAAACCAGCAGATAAAGATACTCCTGTTACAAATGAAGTAATTACAGATCAAGAAGCAAAAGACATTGTGCTTGGCTTTACAGGAGAAAATGTTAATGAATTATTTGATGAAGATATTAACGATATTGTACCTGATGATGATGATATAACACTTGATAATCGTAAAGATATTCCAACTATACTATACACAGGCAAAGCAAAAAAGAAATTAGATTCTAATTTTCAGCGTTTATGGAACACAGTAAAGAACATGAAAAAATTAGATGACACTGCATTTGGTGCATGGGTTGATAAGACTGACCCTATATGGGAAAAAACAGTATATGCAGAAAACTGGAGACTATGGTCTGAAGAAAAATTAAATACAAGTCAATTTAAAAAACATTTAGAGCAGTTGTATGGGAAAATATCTCGTGGTGCAGGTGATGTGTTTGAAGATTTAACTACGCTTGATGATGATTTTAGAGGTGCAATACAAGAAAGTATTGAAGCAATAAGAGAAAATACAGAAGTATTGGAAACAGAATTAGAAAATGAGGCTATTAGCGTAAAAGATTATTCTAAGATTGCTAGTTCGTTTTTTACTCGATATAATTTTAGAAACTTAACTCCTGAAAAAATGCAAGCAATTTATGATGCTGGTATAAAGTTAATAGAAACAGACCCACAAAATGCATACGAAGGATTATTAACTGCTTTAAGTAGTGAAGAGTTTGATCTTGTTACACCAGAAGGACAGACACTTGGTGAATTAGTATTAACAAACGAAACACCAAGAAGGTTATTTAGAAGGTTTTTTAATGCAATACATCCATCTAATACTGGTACTGCTAATCGTGGACTGGAAGGAGAAATTGTAAACTGGGAAGTAATTATGCTTAATCCTAGTACTACATTACAAGATATTTTTACAGATGAAGGTAGGTTAAGAGGTAAAACAAAATTATTTAGAGCGACAACTTCAGAGTCTATTAATGGACAAAAAAGACCTGAAGTGGGAAATAAAAGATTATATACACGATTTGTAAAAGATTCTATTTATTCAATGTTACAAGTATCAGATGTATATCGCAGTTATAAATGGCAAAAACATTATGGGTTTTTAAATGCAGTCCAAATGTACAACCTATATCGAGATGATTTAGTTAAAAATAATCTTGTTCCTATATCAAGCAGAGGCGAAGATGGTAGTTTAATTTTTGCATCTGTTGACCAAAAAGCTGTAAATGCTTCATTAAATCTTAAACAGTTTTTAACAGAAGAAATGGATGCTTATGGAAGATTAAATAAAAAACAAAAAGATACAATTTCTAAAACGTTTTTAGCTATGGTTAGCGAAAAGTATATGACGGATATGGAAAAACAATTTTTTGATTATGTATTTAAAGGAGACTTTAATCGTTATAGACAACATTTAATTACAAAACATTATGCTTTAAAAAATCTATTTGGTAAAGACTATATCTTTATGAATCCTGAAACTATAATGAAAAGGATAAAAATACCATTTACTCCTGTAACAACTAGTCCTTCTTTGCCTGAAAGAAAAGTAATGTATTATGATGCAGATGGAGCTACGATTAATTACATACCTTTTGCAATGCCTACAGGTCAAGGTCAAAATGAAATAACTATTCCACTTAAACAAATAATAGATGGAGAATCACAATATATAGGAGATGGCACAACTATAACATCAGAGTATGTATTTGCAGTTGATTATCCAAAGCATTTTGGAAGTGAACCTAATGCTAAAAGAGCAAAAACAGTACAATACAATATTGATGGCGACAATGTACATGCAGCTAAACATCAAGAAATGACTATGTATCTAAGAGAAGAAGAGACTGCAGTAATACGAGATAAAAGTGGTCAAGATATAGCAATGATATATAGAGATAATGATGGCTTAGTTAATGTATACACAATAGAGGGTGAGCGTATAGATTATTTAATGTCAGATGATGAAGCAAAAATTCATAGTGGTGATTATGCTGAGTATAATAAAGTACATGTCATGCCTGGAGAAAGCGTAGGTATGATATTATTTGCCCCTGAAAAACAAAAGAACATTGGCAAGTTTAGTACACAGTTAAGTTATTATTTTGAAGACCCACGATTTCAAGATTTTATAATGAATAAATATGATACTGCAGATCAAGGCAGTTACAGTCCTAAAAACTTAGCTAATTATTTATTACAATTAAATCAAGACCCATTAAAGATTAAAAAAGCTTTAGAAGAATTTTCTACAAGATACTATGATGTTGTTCCTCAGAACGTTGAAGAACTAGGTGCATTAGGAGTAGGTAGACATCCAGCAATACAAAACTTTTTAAAAGATATTTTAAAGAAAAAAGTATTAAGTCCAATGTTAGCATTTCAAATGAAAGGAAGTTATTTAGATTTTAGAGCAGACTATAGAAAATTAGTATCTGATACTGAAATGATGGTTGGTGATAATCCTGCATTGTTAAATGAAATAATGCAAAGAGCAAAGAAAAAAATACGTTTTAAGCAAGATAAAATAAACTTTGCTAACGAGTGGTTAAAACAAAACAAACTGTATGCTATGGTAGTTCGTAATCCAGTTGCAAGTAGTGTTGGATTTGGGTTATATAGAGTAAAAGAAATAGATGTACAACTATCTGACTCTTTTATTATTAGTCCTAAAGAAGTAAAAGAACGTTTTGAAGGTGACCATGACCATGATACTGCACATACATTGTGGTTAGATGAAGAAATGTACAAAGCGTTAAAACCTCATATGCAACCAACAAAAGGATTGAATCTTAATCAATATGCAAGAGATGTTAGTAAAAATAGTTTAGAAAATTTAAGTAGTACTATAGGAATGGTACGCAATATGACATACGGACAAACCGCTATAAGTGAAGTAGTAAATATGTCAAGATACGCTGGTGCATTAAATAACATCTTTGGCAAAGAAGGTTCTTTGACTTACAAAGTTGATAATGAAATAGTTACAATAAAACCTAGACCATTGGATATGATTGTTAAAGATGGGTTTATTAAATATAAAAATGGTAAGACATGGGAAGGTGAATTTAGAGAGTTATTAAGATTGCATTTACAAGCAGCAGTTGATCATCCTAAAGTATTATTGCTAAAAGAATGGGGTTATGAACGAAATAAAATATTAAACTATTTATTTTATAATCCAAAAAATCCAAATCAAGCATTAGATGCTAATCTATTATTATATATTAACGATACATTAATTAATCGATTATTAAGATTAAATAGTATTATTGATAATCAAAAAACAGATGGAGCAAAAGCAGTAAAATTTGATGAGTTGTTTAAAACGTCAATACGTTATAGTGAGTTTGTAAATGATAGACAACAAGGTTTGTACAAATTGTATGAAGATTTTGAAGAAGAATCTAAATCTAGTATAAGTACTGGTCCGAGTCCTTACAGTAATATATCATTTCTAGGTGCAAAATTTCCTCAAGGAAAAAATGTGCCAACATCGTTACAAGAAAAACTAAGCGTACAATTAGCTCAAGTAATAAATAGAGTGCCTGGAAAGCTAAATAGATTCTTTAATGTAGATTATGAATATAGTTTAGCGGTACATGAACAATCTGTTCGTGCTATTAAAGATGAAGTATTGCAAGAAATTAATGAATTGTCTGATGATACTAGTAAAGATTTTAGAGCTGGTCAAATATATGCACAAAACTTAGGTACAAATCTTGAAGCATTATTTGAAAAAAGAAGAAACAAGGGTGAAACAGGTAATGATTTAAGTTTCTTACAAAAAATGAATGCTAGGACATGGGATTACAGTCAAGACTTTATCAACTTTTATAATCAATGGTCTAGGCAATATGATAAATTAAATGATGCACAAAAAAAATCAGGTACACTTGCTTATTTAATAGGTGTAATACGAGGTGATAAAGCATCAGTAAGAGCTGACCTTAGAAGTATGCCTCCTATTAAAAGAGAAGGAAGGTCAACATTAGACCCTGAAATAATGCAACGATATTTTGAAGAGTATAATAAGATACTTTCTAAGGCATATAAAGATGTGTCTTATTTAACACAAATAAGAAAGAATCCAATCGTGTCTCAAGCACAAATAAAAAAGGAATTAGGTTGTGGCAAATAATAGTAATAAATGTAGTTCAGCAGAACAAATAGAAACAGAATTTGATGATATTAAAAAAAATCAAGATGCTTACAATCAAAGCATAAAAGAAGGTTTTGCAAATCCTGATGAATTAGATGGATATGAGAAGTTTGATCAAGCTCTTACAGATTTTAATAATTCTGTTAGCAACAAAGTAGCAAACGCTGGAGTTAAAATATATGAACTAGACAAAACTACATTAAATGAAAAGAAAGTAAAAAAATTATTAGACAAAGCTATGTCTTATACTGAATCAGAGAAAAAAGAACAAGCTATGATGGTAACAAAACTATTATCGCAAATAAGACATGATTCAGATTTTAAAGCTATTGCAGAAGATAAAATACTAGAACAGACTAAGATTATAGATTTTGATGGATTAAGAAAAAATGGATATCAAATAAATATTGACAGTATAACAGGTTTACCAAACTTATATCAAATACCTCTTACGAGTCTTCGTACGATATATAATGATTTAATACCAGCAATGAATGTAAATGAAGAAGGTAGAGTGCTAGGATTAATGGATAACAATATAGCTTTTGAGTGGTTTTTACCTAAAAACGTATTAAGAAGTGCTAAGAAAGCTTCTATTTTACAATTCAAAAATAAGTTATATAAATATCCTAATGAAATAAATAGAATAGTTTCTAGTTACGAATCACCTATTGATATAGATGTTAGAGCAGAAAAATCATTAGTACATCCTGGTACTGATATACCTGTTATTAATAATTTAAGAAGAACTCAAGTTGGTCTTACAGGCATACTAGAAACATTTGATGCAAGTGGATACAAACGATTTAAGCAAAGCGGCATGGTTGGTAATACAAGACAAATGTATAAACTTCTTGGTGATTTAATGCTAGGTAAAGCTTTTATACGAATTGATAAAGAAGGGTATGGTAAAGTATATAAATTTAATAATGAAGTACCAAAAGGCAGATATGATACTGGAGATACTCAATTTGACTGGACTGGTAAAGATTTTACAAATGAAGAATTAGAATCTATAAATCAAAAAAATCCAAAGTTTACTCATAGAAGTTATGTTGAAGAATATTCTTTTGAAGGATTTAAGCCTATAGCATTAAATGAACTTGCTGTAAGTGAAGAAGGATATGATTACGCAAACACTATAGATGCTTCATTACAAGCTATAGACAATATATTTAAAGAAATAGGTTTAGATATGCAAGATGGATTTGACAAAGTTCAAAAACGTTTTGATCGTATCATAAAAAATTTTAAAAGTAAAAATATTGAAATGCCAAAAGAGATATTTGGTGAGTTACAAAAAGATATAATAAATATAAAAGACCAAGCAAATGAATTAAATCAACAAAATCAAACACTTAGATTAAGAGAAAAAACTCAATTTTCTGATACATATGCATTAAAGGATGGTACAGAAATAGTTGGTAGACGTTTTTATAGATATTTTCCAAGAATGTACTTTAATCACAATCTTGGAGATGCTTTAATAACAGCATTAGATAAGATAAATAGAGATTTAGAAAACCTTGAAGTTGCAATATATCCTAATCCTACGCCAACGAAAGAAACAGAAAAACGTAGATATAAATCAATAGAACGATATCAAGATTTATTAAAAGCTAAAGTGCATTTACAAGGTGCATTAGATAGATATAGAGAATCTGATGGTCAGTTATATAAGGATGACGAATTACCAGATGTACTTAGACCATTTGAAAAACATTTTAAAGCATTAAGTCATTACATACCTTTTGAATATGTAAGAACAGATAAACAAGTGTATGGCGATTATGTAAGAAGAATGACTAACAACCTTGTTCGTAGTCAGTTAATGTTAGATATGTTAGAAGCTTATGGCGATGCACCAACTAAATCATTTAAAAATTATGTTGTAAATCAATACAGAAAAGCATTTGGAAGTATTAATTCCGAAGGAAGTTTTATGGGTAAGAGATTTGATATGAATGATCTTGCTAAGATGGTGCCAGGATTTGATGGAGATAGATTAAGAAAATATGTAAATGCTACAAGAAGTTTACAAACATTTAATGTATTAGGTGGTTGGCTATCGGGTCCTTCTCAGTTAGCTTCGATGGTTAACAAATATATGAGCGTAGGTTATGATGTTGCTATGGAAGCATGGGTTGATTCTCAATTTGAAGTAAATCAAAAGTTGATGTTAAAAGCTGGAATTATGTCATTTAATGATATGATTGAAAATCATTATTTAATGCAAGGTAATCCTGATGAAATAGAAAGTTATAAAAAAGTACAGAAAAAATACAAAGACAAGATAGCAAGAGGTGACAATGTTGACCTTGCAAAAGAAGTATTAAGATTAGTTAAACGTAAAAATACTGCTTGGGCAAATCGTGCTAGAACTTTAGCAAACTATGCTATATCAGGAGAAATGAAATTTACACCTGATGATAATAACCTTGTAAAGGTAGGTAAACTTGTATTAAGTCTAAGAAAAAATTTACTTCCAATGACTGTTACAGAACGTATAGTTCGTAGTACATCATTTATGATTGGAGTAAATCAAGCTATAAACTCAGGTGCTGCTAAAGACATTAATGATCCTGTAGCAGTTGATTGGGGTGTAAGATTTGTACAAGACTTAGACTTTATGTTAGGTGCTGAAGGTGTTGGAGATATGTTTGGTAATGACATTATGCAATGGTTTAACCATATGTCTGTATGGAGAATACAAAGAATGTCTTGGGGCAAGGATGTTTATAAGAATGCATTTATGTCTAAGTATGCACAAACAGATTTAAATGGTATATCTAAATCAAGCAAAGCATCTTGGGAGTTTATAAAAGCATTACTTGTAACTATGATGGGAAGTGGTGCTACAATAGGCGGACCTTTAGCTGGTATTACTGCTGGTGCTACTGTAGGCGGTGTTATTGGAGGAGGTATTGGTGGTGCAATAGGATATGCTACTGCAAAAGGTATGCACTCTATGAGTGATTTTAAAGAAAGGCAAAGAGTTCTAAGATTGGCTAATCCTAATTTAGCAGGTGGGGCTCAAATGTTTTTGTTTCATGGACTAATGTCTGCTTTGTATGATTTTGTATTATTTAATTCTGATTTAAACTTTGGAACAATGGGAGCAATAGGACAAATATTACGCACAGGAAAGAATTTTGCGTTTGCTTCTCAAAGTTATAAAGCTGGTACAGCATTTACATCACCATTATTTAGGGTAGGATTTGCGGCAGCTCATTTATTATATAAAGCATTATCAGATGATGATGAGGTACAAAGTGATGATTGGGTAAAGATGTTTGGTGCAACATTTGGTATTGGTGCTATGCAGTTAGTATATGGAGCAATGGCTATACTAGAAGATAACAACTCATTAGTAAAAGGTTCTTATGATAGAAATAAAGATTATGAAAGATTGTTTTGGAATCTAAACATTCCTAAAATATTACCAGGTCAAATGAGTGACTCTAGAAAATTGAGACAATCTTATCAAAAAAATAGACAAAAATTAGATAGATATGGAATTAGAGGATTTTTTTAATAATTATATAAAATACTTGTCTATAATATATATTATTTTATAAAATATATATGAGAGCGTTAGGGCGTTTTCGTGGGGTTTAGTGGGTTAACTTAATTGTTAACCCACTTTTTTATTTAATTTAATATAACGTTCTAACCATTTATCAAAAGGTTCTACTACATAAGGTATTCCTCTGTCTTCTTTAATAACTTGTATATCTACTTCTTCAGACGGCATCATCCATTGTGCAATTTTTTTACGACATTTAGCTTGTACTTTAATTATATTATCAATTAAAAGGTCAACTTCTTCATGCCAACCAAGTGATTGACCATTGCTTCCCCAAGCTCGTTTGCAATCTAATCCCATATCTTTAGTCATATCTCTTAACAAATATTCAAAACGATTGCCTTTTGCTTTTGATTTATTTGCCATTAGTTCTCCAATCTTCAAATACATGTATACCTAAAACAAATAATACACTTCCTGTACCAATACATAAAATGCTAAAAGATACTACTAATATATTTATTATCCATTCTGCTATTATCATTATATACTCCTTTATTTTTAAAACAAACGGAGAGTCAAACTGGCGAGACTAAAACCAGACCAAGGAGGAGGAATCCTGACTCTCCGCTGTTATTATTTACAATTAGGACATGTTTGTTTTTGTTTACCATATGTAGGAAAATCATGTAGATATATAATAGTATGATAATTACCTGATTTCATATAACTACGAGCCTCTATTGTTTCCCAACATTTTTTGCAAGAACAACAATAATATATTAATTTATCTGCTCTTTTTGCATCAGCCTTCCAACCATGTCTTTTTAATGCTAATTGTTGTTTATATTTAATCATCTAGTATGTCAAATAATTTTTTTCCTGTCTTTTCTACAGGAAATGCTTCAGGAATAATTACTTCATTTTTATTATGACGTACTATCATGTTTTCATGAAATTGACATTTGTTACCATTAAATCCCATTGTTATCATACCACCTGTACCATAACGAACTTTTGCAGCAACAATTTGATTTTGTTCGGGACCAAGTTCTGAATCAGAATATTTGTCTTTGTACTCATAGTAAACAAACAATATGTTTTCTGCAACTTGTTCTATACTACCACCTTCAGACAAATCAGACATCTTTGGTACTTTGTCAATACGAGCTTCAATGTTACGATTGAGCTGACTTACAAGAATAGGTATGCAGTTATACCTTTTTGCAGTTTCTTTGTAAGAACGCATGATTTCCTCAATCTCAAAACGTCTGCCTTCATTCTGAGATTTAACACGAATTAATTGTATGTAATCATCAAGAATAATATCTGGTTTGTATTTACTAATTACTGCATTGCTATCAGTAAGAGTAAATAGTTTGTCAAACATAAACAATTGGTCTTTGTATTGCTTAAAGTTTTTCATAGCAACATTTAGATGATTTATTGTTTTCTCATCCATATTTTTACCACCTATGCGAATGTTTGAGTAATATAATTCTTTATGAGAAAGCACAAGTAACTTTTTCATCATCTCTTTGTTATTCATTTCACGATTAATCATCATTACTTTTAAACCTTGTTTAAGTAAATTGTAACATAGATTAACAACAAGTGTAGTTTTACCATGCCCAGGTCTGCCACCAATTACAGTAATTTCACCACGAGTCATACCACCAGCCATTTTATTTAAACTTTCATAACCATACTTTACAAGATTAACTGATTCATAAATACTATCTTCTGTTTCTGATATAAGGTCTTCAAGATCAAATTCTTGTCCTGTGGTTATACTTTGAAACTCTGAACTAACTTTATTTACATCATCTACAAGAGCATTAAATTCTTTATTATCTTTAAACGCATTGTCTTGTATTTTCATTGTAGATTTAATTAGTTTACGTTTAAGACTTTTTTCTGCAACAATTTTAGCATAGTCTTTCATCTGATGATTCATACCAGTTTCAAGTAAACCAGTAAGAAAGTATGCATTTATATCATATTTTTTTTTATCTTTTTCAGTAAGAGAAGCCATAATAGTAATAGGATTAATTTCGCTTTCTTTCTTTTGTAGTTCTGCAATTTTCTGATAGATTCTTGCATTTGTCTCATTGTAAAACATTCTTGAATTAGTAATATATTTTTTACATTCTTCTAAGGTTGTGTTATCATTCATTATAATACCTAGTACTGCTTCTTCAGCTTCTAGGCTTTGGGGCATTAGTTGTAAATCACTCATTTATTTTCCTCACATTAGTTTCTGCACCGATTCTAGTTTTTTCTTTTTTAATAGTAGTTTCTCCATTAGCGTCAAATCCTTTTGCATTATCAAGCATTACAAGACAACCAAACTCACTTTTAGTTAAAAGTGTGCCTGTAGTATCTTGTCCTTGTATAATAAATTTGTCGCCTTCTTCAAGGTCAACTAGAAATAGTATTTTGTTTTTCAATTAAATCACCTCTTATTTTGATTAGGTCTTTTAATAATTTTTCAAATGCATTTTTATAATCATTTTTATCAAATAACATTGAACTTGACCTAGCTAATTGTAAAGCGATGATTAGCCAGTTAATTTCAGACATATGGAATCTGATGTTTGAATTAGCTTCTTTACTCATAGTCTACTTTCTATAAACAAACGACCATTACAGATTGTTATAATGACGCCAACCATTTATTACATAATAGAAGTCCTGTATACCACATACTAAAGGACACATTTATCAGTCTCCAATGACTTTTTAAAAAAACTTTGTCAAAAGAGATAGACAATCAAATGGTCGTTTATTTATTTTATTTTAATGAGCTACTAATTTAGGCAAATAACATATTATATGCACGAAGTTTTAACATGTTACCACTGCCAAACATTGCATAACCATTGGCTTTTCTTTTTTCAGAACTGCCATGATCTACAAGGTCTGTTACTGCATTAAACATACGCCAATTGCCATGTTCTATTTCAGTGTATTTCTCGTAAGATTTTTCTAAATCTTCTACAAGATTCATACCTCTAGTACTATACATAGGAGGAGTCCATGTTGTTTGTTTTATACCATTACTATCTTTTTTAGTAATAGGTCTTGGTTTTTCTTCTAGTCTCCACAATTTAGTACCAAACTCATGCGGTGATTTATAACTCCGAACAAGTGCTTTTTGTTTGATTGCATAAGTATTTAGCCTTTGTATGTTTGCTATCTCACGAATGTTATCAGCAAATGCTTTTACTCTATCTTCGCCAGACATTGTATGTTTTACGCTTAATGCAGTTCTAGCATTTTTATCTCTGTTAGCAGCAGTCCATGTATTTGAACACCATATGCGAATCATACCAGCAAAAAGTTTAAATGCAAGTCCACCATTATGTGAGTTTGCAAGGGTTACATAACCTTTTACATCACCTTGTTTATCGCCTGGAATAATATCTTCTACAAACTCATTGTTTTCCATTTGAACAAATATTTCAGCTCCGTTCTTAAATGAACCAGCTTTTGTTACGACACAGCCATATTCTTGCTCAAGTCTATCAACTGTATTCATAAAACTAAAATTTGTTATTGGATAATATCTTTTAGATGCGACATGTAAAGTTTCCTTTGTGTCAGTTCTAAAAATTTCATGGTAATTTGATATTACTTTACCTCCAGTATCATATATTGGAGCTGTTTTTACATCCCAGTTAAATGGGTAGTCTTCTGTTGGTTTATACATAGTTATTTTCCTCTTGCTTTATCTATTTGGTTTTGTATTGCTATATCCTCTAGTCTTGCGGCTATCTTAGCTTCTTTTATTTCTAAGTCTAGCCAAGGATCATTCATTGCATGTTCAAAGTAATCATCTTCGTTCATGTCTTCTTCTTGCAATTCTAATGCAAGGTTTTTTACTTTTCCCATATATTACCTCCTATTATTGTTTGTTATTTGTTATATCTGGTGGATTATTACCATATTTCGCAGACTCAATTTGTTTCTTTTTTGTCCATGTTTTTGCATTGCTTTGTATCATTTTTTTAAGATAAGGAAAACCTTTACCTTCTAAATGATATTGAGCTAATAGATATTGTGTTACTGTTGTGCTTACAATATTATAATCTATTATATCAATAAGATACATAAGTTGATTCCATTGTCTATTAAGAGTTGGTTTGTCAAAATGGCTTTTTAGTTTTTTGCCAATGTATATAAGATTTTCTCTTAGATGTTCAGGAATGTCTTTGAATATTATTTTTGCTTCAATTGATTGTTGTTTGCGAGCATTGGTATATCCACATGATGGACATCTCATTCTTCTAATATTCCTCTGTTTCTTGACCATTTGTTAAAGTCAGTTATTAACATATCGTGATCATATTTTGTTGGAAATTGTTCAATACAATGTTTGCTAAATATCCATTGCATCATACCTTCAATGTCGCCACCATAATTTGTAAGCATTGTATCAAACATTTTATATTGTTGATTTAGTCTAAATCCTTCGGATGTGTTTATCATATTTACCTTTCTAATATGAGGCTAGTGTTACCTAGCCTCACATTTTTTATCTATTTAGAATGGCAAATCGTCATCTTCTTCTTTAACTGTGCCATTAGTATTAATTACTACTGGTTGATCGTCAATAGGAAAAAGTAACATTTCTTTTGCAGTTGTTCTTTCATTGCCTTCTTTATCAGTCCATTTTTGATGTTTTACTTCAATAAAACATTGTCTTCCAATAGCTAAATCAAGGTCTATTTCTACAGGTAATGTAAATGCTTTACGTTTTTGTACTTTACCTTTAGAGTCTTTTTGTTCAACAATACTTTCTTCAATTTCATAACCGCCAACTTCAAGAAATTTCATGTATCTAACATTGTTTGATTGATTTGGTACATGCAATAATGTGTCTAAACCAATTGATTTAATATGTTCAGTATCTTTCCAAATCCATATTGGTGATGACCATACATGTCTTCTTGCTTCTGAAGCATTATCCTCTGTTATTTTGTATTCTACTTCAAGCATGTCAGCAACATGGTATACTCCATCTTCATTACGACTTTGTATTACTTTGTCCGAATGCTTCTTTGTTACTTTTACAACTTCAGCTTTGTATTTACCTTCTGCCACAGGTTCACTTGAACGTTGTGGTTTGTCATCAGGTATAAACGTTGTTGTTTCCATTTGTAACATACTCATTAATTGTTCTCCTTATAGTTGAACTCGTTTTTTACTTCGTTTAAGAACATTTCGTAGTTAGTAACATTCACAGAACCAGCTTTGATCTTTGTGCCAAGATTCCGTTCTATTGCTTCTATTTCTTTGTTCTTCTTTGGTTGTTGTTGTTTTAGATTATCAAACAGTTCTCGTATGATTGCAAGTTGTTCTTCACCTAAATCAAGTATTTGTTTGCGATAAACATCATCAGCAATGTTGCACATTCTGTTAATAGCTCTTTTGAGAGCGTTTGAATTTGCAGCAGCAATGTTGTAATCAATGTTAACAACATTCTCTGGTGTATGCGGTTGTCCTTTTTTGAATTGAACTCTTGCAGAACCAGGAGAAAAGAAATGACGTTGTACACCATTATCATTGATTATAAGTGTGCCAGCTACATATACCCATTCACCACCAAGAAACTGCACAGGATTATCACCTGAGTGTACCCAAGACCAATTAGGAAAATGTTTGTTAAGCATATGACGCATCCATGCTTCTTCAACATAATCTTGATTGTCTTTTTGTTTTATTTGTTTTTTTGGTGTTGGTATTTCAGAACGCAAGATTGCATCGTTTCTCATTAAGTTTTCTCTTGCTTTCATTTCTACCAAATCATTTGGTAATTGTGGCTCTATTGCTACATTTTTACTTTGTGTTTTGCGTTTCATAAACTACTCCTTCATAGTTTTCATTTGCGGGATTATCACATACTTTCTTGAAATTGCATAACTTACAATCCCAATCTGTATATGGTACTGTTTTAGACTCTGTTGGCTCTATTGGATTGTCTACAATCTTTTGTGCTTCTTGCCAATAACGTTTAGCAAAAAGTATATAATCTGTAGACACATCAACTTTATTGATTTGACTAGTATTTTTATTGTAACCAATCAATGCCATCTCTTCAATATTTCTTAGTCCATATTGTTTGCTATAGTTTTTTTCTAAGATATATCCATATGTACCAAGTTGAAATCGGTAGTGGTCACCTGATGTTGTATTGATAGGTCTACGCTTACCAAATGTTTTAGTCCACGCCCATTGATTAGCAGTTTTGTAATCATATAAATATCCTTTGCCGTTTTCATCTATAATCAATAAATCAAAACTACCACCAACATTTAAATCTCTATCAAATATATAGTCTTCTGCATATTTACGAGGATAATCAACAAGTGTAAGTGCAGCATCAAGATCAATACCAATTAGATTACCAAGTTGAAATACTCTTAATAATTGTTTTGAAAATGGTTCTTCAAATTCTGGTTTATATTTTTTATACCACATTTTTTTAGAACATTGTCCACTCGAAGATGCAGACATTCTACCAGCTGATTGTGTTGTTCTTAATTGATTGTGTACTTTATTTTTTTGTTCTAAATAGTAGTCGTATGCTCCGATAATATCAGGCTTACTCATTTGTAACCAAGTTTATTAATGTGATGTTTTGAATTAACTTCATGTCTTTTGCGTTCCTCCCATTTATTTGTTTCATTTACAATTGTTTTTTGATGTTTTTGTCTAGATTTCCATTTACTACCTCTAAGTTCTACAAATGTTTCTTGTACTTTTCGTCTTGCTCTAGTTATAGAAGACATAGAAGTATATCTTTTTGAATTTAGTCTTTTGAAAAATTCAACAACATCAATAGCGTGATAAGGTTCACCTGGTATATAAAATACTGGGTCAATCTTGCAATAGTATATAAAACATAATTTACTATCGCTATCTCTAGCCTCTGGATGATTGCGTAGTATTTTTTCAACTACTGTTATCGTGTCTTTATTCATAGCGTTCCTTTTCGTGATTTTTGTTTGTTAAAAATTACTTATAATTTACTCTAAATCCTAGTATTATTGCACATAGAGCAAGAGAGACATAAAAAAAGAGAAAAGAAATTATGCCTCTCTGCTCGTGGGGATGCTTACTTGCGTAAGTAATTTGATAGAGTATTTATACCACTACCTTTATCAGTGCATACTAATGTAAAATATGGAATCTCAGGGTCATCCTGATTGTCATATGATACATCACTAGCTTGTTCTACAAGAGTATCTTTACTTGTTTTAGAATCTAATCCAGTTAGTTCTTCAAGTTCAGACTTAGATAGTACTGCAAAGTATTTTTGACGTTCTTCTTTATCATTTAAGAATTTTGTCATTAATACATCGTGTACACTATCTATTTTTAGTTTTGTAAACAATACATCAAGCTCTTTGTATGAACTATTTTCATAATGTTTTGTAAACCAATACGATGTCATTTCTTTAAATAAATGTGCATCATTTTTAATTTTAACATCATGAAGAGGGTGGAATGCTGGTTCTGTGTCATCTTGCCACCTGTATGGTTTAACAAGTGACAAATCAGCTTCTCTCACATTAATAAGCCAATCAAGTACAATTAAATTGCCATTTTCATCTTTTTGCATTGCAAACACATTCTTTTTAATATGTTCTTGAACAATAGGTGCTGCCCATTTGTTGAACTTATTGTATTTTAGTTTATGTGGGTCACTTGGTTCAGCAGTTGTGCTTTCTGTTTCTTCAACATCATTGATAACAGGTGCATCATCTTTTGGTATATTGACATATAATACTGGATTAAATACACCACTAAATCCTACAATCTCTGCTTTAGATAATGATATTCCACATTTTTTCTTCACTTTTGTTTTTAGTGATGATAGTTTGTTTTTGAAATCAAAACCAATTGTAGCATCAGAAATACTATAGTTAATATTATCTTTTACTGGTATTTCATTCTTTTGTAGGAATCTGCCAATTTCTGTCTCAGCTAAGAATAATCTTAGTAGAAAATCATTGTCTTGACACCATTGTTCTTCTGCATACTCTTCAAACAATGTAGATTGATATTCATGTACAATGCCAAAATCTTTTTCATATGCTCTAAATACATCTTCTCCTACACAATCTTTTACATATTCCCATTTAGCTTCATCTCTTTCAAGGTAAGATTCTATATCTTCTACAAATGTTGAAAACCATTGATCATCATAATCATAATCTCTTATTTCATCAATTACACTATCTTTATTCCACTCATTATCTTTTTGTATTCTTAAATGATGTCTCATTGCATTTTCTTGTGCAGCAATTGTATTTGTTGAAATGTTACGCAACGAACTCATTACATCTGCATTAAGATGTATTTCATCATTTATTGACTCTTTAATAAATGTATGTAGGTTTACAAATGCGAGTGCATTATTAATTACTGTACTACTTTTACCAAAGATTGTAGCTAGGTCTTTTTTTGTTCTAACTACACCATCATTATTTAATGTTTGAATTGCTTTAGCCATATCAACATAACTCATGCCAACAGTAAATACATTTGTAGATAACTGTTTGGTTACATCATCAATACTGCCATTAGATTCAAATGCTGGTATTTCGTCCATTTTTAATTCTTTAGCTATTTGCAATCTCATATGTCCATTAATTACGACATATTTATCACCTTCTTTGCGATATGTGATAGGAGTTTGTATACCAACTGATTTGATATTTTCTTTTAATGCTTTGTATTCAGCATTCTTTCCATTGATCTTTTGACTTCTTACGTTGCCTAAAGATATTACCTTATTTACTGGTATTGTATTCATGAGTTGCTCCTTTTGTATTTTATTATTGGGGGTAAATAATCTATTGAATTACGTTTTTGCAATTCGTTATCTAATGCTTTATATAGTTCTGTATTTTCACCACGCTTAGATACCTCTAAATCGCCATTTTTTGTCATATTAGTGTATACAGTCCTCTTTAATTTGTTACGAGCATTATACAAGTAATTTGAGTCCATAGCACTAATCAAATGTCTTTGACCTGTTGACTGACTTACATAATATTTTATTTTAGCCATTTCTTTTCCTCCATTTTTGTTGTTTTTTGTGAATGCATGTATGTTACTTCAGACAAAGCAACAATCAACTCGTGATTTGTATGGTCATCTTTATATACTAGACTATCTTTGAGTTGTGCAAACTCTTGTTCAGTTATCTTCATTATTGTCCTCTATTATCTGCATATCATTTTCTACGATTTCTGCAGTATATGATACACCATTTATTGAAACTACTGTTTCAGCCATTACTATTTCAATTGCGTTATCCATTGCGTTTTCTCCTTACGTTTTTTTTTGTTTAATTCTAAGGGATGAGTCTTGCAGTTACACCCATGTGTGTGCCTTAACTAATTTGTATTATCTGATAAGCTCTGCTAAATCAGATCACGAGTTTTAATCTCGTAGACCCATCCCTGTCGCGACTATAAAATGTGCCAGCTAGGCTTTGTGGTTAGGCAATACTTGCACCTCATTTAAAGTATCTCATGGCACAAATCCCTTCCAATCTCACCTAGCTGGTCTTCACCGAGACAACATGTTAGACTGCGGAGTCCTCATACATGACGTTATATGTGTGTGTTGCCTCATGAGTCTCCTGTTAAATATAACTGATGACTCTTTGTATTCATTGTGTTTGCACTATTTCTTGTTTACCATGTTGTGCTTCATAGTTGAACGAGGGTGATATCTCATTACAGCAGTTACCTCGTTTCTGTTTCTAGAATGTTTATACAATTTCGTATGCCTGATACATATCCTTTATTCCAAGACGCATCCATTGATAATTTATTTAAAGCCTCTTGTTCTACAATTGTATCTAGCAAACCTTTGAGTCTTTTTATTGCTTTATTACTGTACTTTGGCATTATAGACCTCTTGTAGTGTTTAACGTTGAGTGTATCTTATAATACTCTAATTCCTGTCTGAGTAGGTTTACTTCCTTGTTGTACGAGTGTATTAGCACGAAAGCAAAAAGCAGTGACGTTAGGCTAATAAAGCATAGGAACTGATATAAATAAAATAGTTTGTTCTGCATGTTTTTCTCCTTTTAAGCAGTTTTTGGTAGTAGCAAAAAAAAAGGGGGGACTAAGCCCCCCAATCATTATCTAAGAAATAACTCACCAGACTTGGTATCAAGGTCTGCAACATCACCAAACTTCGCAACCATCTTATCTCTACTAAGCTCATTCAACTCTACAGGTAGAATGAATGTAGTAATAGCAGATGGGTCAAGGTTCCTGGTATCATTATTACCTATGGGTGCAAGACACTCATATGACTTACCAGTCTTATCTTTAATCGTGTGTGAGATAAAAGATCTGGCAGTAAAATACCATCTTCCTGATTGAGCCTTTGCTAAAAATACTTCGATTTTGTCCATAATATCCTCCTATGGATTGTTAATTAATGAGTTTCTATCAAATTCAACCGCTCCGAGAAACTCAAAATCAGAGCATAGGGGGATACCACACAATATAGAGTGAATACTAAAATGCTATAATTTTTAAAGTTTAGTGTTTGAAAAGTCTAATTATTAGGTTTGCTTAATGTGTAATGTGTGTGCCTGACCCTATTCCCAATTTAAAGGTAAAAACAACGTTTGTCAAGACATTTCAAAGTTGTTTAAATTTTACTATGAAAAAATACATGTTAACTATTATGTATAATGATGAAAAAGAAGAAATAGAATCTATTAAAGAAACAATAGATGAAGCATATGACTATCCTTTTCCAACTGATACTAGCCTAATAGACAAATGTATAATGCCCCTTTATGATAACTACCCTAATACTTACGATGAATTAATGTCAATAAGTATGCATAATGGGTTTGTTATTGGCGATGCGTAGTTATTCTATAAAAAAAATAAACCACAAAGTGTACGATGATGTTACTGAAGTTCCAGATAATCTAGTTATACATCCTGATTGGAAAGTTGCAGAAATTGGAAATTGGGTATTGTGTGATGATGGTTCTGTTATCGAAATTCTGCGTACTGGTTGGGTAAAGTTTCGTAAAACTCGTTACCGATACGTTGGAACTTGTACAGGAACATTTATTTGTAAACCCAGTATAAAAATGGATTCTACAAAAAGAAGAAATATTTATTCTTTTGGTGGCGATAGAAATCAATTAGATTCTATTCGTGACCGAAAAAACCTCACAACACAAGAATTGTTATTTGCTAAACATGTAGCACATGGCATGACTCCCGAAAAAGCTTATCTTAAAGTATATACGACAAAAAATGTCGCATATGCTAAAGAACGTTCTGCAATTTTAGTTAAACAAGAAAGAGTTGTAATGGCTGTAAAAGAAGAACTTGATAGTGTATTTAAAGACTTAGGCATTGATTTAAAATATTTAATTGCAAAAGCAAAAGACGAATTAGAAATAAGCGACAGAGCCTCAGATAGATTGAAAGCACTACAAATGCTATGGGATGCTGCTGATGTAGTACCAAAAGGAACTAAAGTAACTGCAATGACAGGTGCAGTATTTCAAGGATTTAATCAGGACTTGTTAAACGATGCCAAAAGACCGCAACTTAAAGAATAATAAAATGAGGTATAAAGGTGGATTTTCTAGCAGTTTACAGCGAAGCGGGTATGATAGGTGTCGTAGGGGCTTTATTAGTGTATATGGTTTACTCTATGAACAAAAGAGGGTCGGAGCAGGCAGAAGCTTTGCAAAATCTAAAAATAGAAAACAAAGGTCAGAGCGAGACACTTGAAAATATGGAAGGTATGATTATAAAACTTATTGGCAGATGGAATCAATCTGATGATAAATTAGACCGCAAATTTGATAATATTACAAAAGAAATAAATGATCTTGATAATCAAATATCAGAAATAAAAGGTTCACTAAGTCGAGTGAATGGCAAACACTAAGGAATAAACATGGAAAAAAAAATACCAAAAGGAAAAGGCAGAGTTGTTAGTTGGATGTTTGGAGGTAAGAAATATTTTGGAAGATTCTTACGAGAAACAGATACTCATATCTTTGCAAGAACTCATAACAATAAAATTAAAAAAATAAGAAAGAAAGGTAAGTAATGGCTAAAGGTGTAAAACATTATTTTAAAACTGGAAAAGTATATAAAGGTATGTCTCATAAAATGTCTAATGGACATTTACATACTGGTAAAACTCATACTAAATCCTCAAAACGTTTATTTCATTATGGTGAACTTACAAAATCTGCAAAAGAAGTTGCTAAAAAAAGCTGGGGTAAGTAATGGCTAAAACACCAGCATGGCAACGTAAAGCAGGTAAATCAAAAAGTGGTGGATTAAATGCTAAAGGTCGTGCTAGTTATAATAGAGCTACAGGAGGGAATTTAAAAGCTCCTGTTACTAAAAAAAATCCAACAGGTAAAGCTAAATCAAGGCGTAAAAGTTTTTGTGCAAGAATGTGCGGAATGAAAAAAAGACTGACAGGAAAGAAAACTGCCAGTGATCCAAACAGTAGAATAAACAAAGCACTTCGCAAATGGCGTTGCAAGTGTAGATAGGAGTAATATATGCCTTATGGAAAGGGGACGTATGGTTCTAAGCGTGGTAGACCAGCTAAGAAAAAAAGTCCAATGAAACCAAAACCAAAATCAAGAAAAAAGAAAAAATAATGAAGGAACCTAAACGCTCTGTCGAAGACGACTTAATTGATGACTGGAATATAGATGATGCATATTGGCAGAGCGTTTTTGATGTAGATGATGCGGATATAGATGATGGAACCGAATCGTAAAACACTAGGACAAAAAGTAATTGAGTGGATGCCGAGTCAGCATGCAGATAGAGAACGAGCCGCTGAACAAGAGCGTGGTTTAGCAAACTTAGTAGATTTTATAGTACCTCAAACAAAAAGTGAAGTTGCTATGAGTTTATTTCCATTTGGATTTTTTGGCAGAAAATTTGTTCGTGGTGCAAAAGAACTTGATAAAGCATATAAAACATATCAAAAAAAAGGTGGTTTTAATCGTAGAAAATTTATTGAATCTCAATTAGATGAAAATAACCCCGAAAATCTTGTTAATATTGTTGAAGATAGTAGAAGCTACTTAAAAAATTGGATGGATACATATCGAGGTCCAAATGTAGAAAAAACAAAAGAAGCAATGGCATTGCAAGATATAAACAATATCGCTGTTAATGTTTATAAAAAATTAAGCAAAAATGACAAAGGTATTACATTTGGTACTTATACACCTCAAACAAATAAAGTGGCATTAAATAGAGAAGTATTTTCTGATGATTATATGATAAAAGGATTTTCCGAAGCTGAAGGTATACCTCCAAAAATGATAGCTAAATCAACACTTGTACATGAATTTACTCATGGTATACATCATGGTATGAATCAAATGCTCGGCAGACCAATGTTAGCTTTAATAAAAAAAGCATTAAAACAAAGTCAAAAAACAGAAGGTTCTAATGTTGGTATTGGCTCTAGGCAATATAGTGTTACTGCAAAAAAATATTACACAATGGATGAAAAAAAATATAATTACGTTTCTAAGCCTACTGAAGTTTTTGCAACAATTATGGAAATGAGAACAATATTTAAAGAAGACCCAAGAACATTAGCAAAAGGTTTTGTAAAACTAAATAAAGATTTAATAAAAAGGTCGCCACAATATGCAAAACTTCGTGGAGCGTTCTCTCATAAAGAAATAGAAAATTTATATAATAATCTTCCAGCTCTTGTACCATTAGGATTAATAGGTAAAAATGACAAAGATAAATAATATATCTGTACAAGAAGAAGCATTACAATTAGCTCAAAAAGATTTAATATCATTTGGTAAACTATTTTTGCCCGATGATTTTTTGCGAAGCGAGACTCCTCCGTTTCACTATGAAGTAGCAGATACTATCAATGATCTAAACAAAAAACAAGTGGCTATTATATTACCTCGTGGTCATGGGAAAACAGTACTTACAAAAGCCTCTATACTCCATGACTTTCTTTTTTGCTCGGAGCCACATTTTTATGGATGGGTATCTGCTACTCAAAAACTTGCAACAGGCAATATGGATTATGTTAAATATCATTTAGAGTTTAACGAAAAAATTCATTATTACTTTGGTCAACAAAAAGGCAAGAAGTGGACTGAAGAAGATATTGAATTACAGAATGGATGTAAACTTGTCTGTAAATCGAACATCTCAGGTATTCGTGGTGGTGCAAAGTTGCACAAACGATATGACCTAATAATATTGGATGATTTTGAAGATGAGAATAATACACTTACTCCAGAAAGTAGAGCAAAAAACGGAAACCTTATCACTGCGGTTGTTTATCCTGCTTTGGAGCCTCACACTGGTCGTTTGCGTATCAATGGTACTCCTGTTCATTTTGATAGCTTTATTAATAATCTTTTAGTAAATAATGAAAAAGCAAAAAAAGAAAATAGAAAATTTGCATGGGATGTAATTACGCATACTGCTATTGACAAAAAAGGTAACAGTTTATGGGATAGTTGGTTTCCAATTAACAAATTAGAAGAAAAGAAAAAGTTTTATCAAGACTCAGGTATGCCTCATAAATTTTATCAAGAATATATGATGCAAATACAGAGTGCTGAAGATTCTATATTTAATCGCAAACATTTAAAATATCATGATGCAAAGTTTTCTATTGATGATGAAACGGGAATACCTTTTGCATATTATAATGGTAAAGAGTTACCACTTAATATATATGCTGGTGTAGACCCTGCAACAGATAGCATGAGGTCAAATAGTGATTATAGCGTTTTAATTGTTATTGGCGTAGATGAACATAATAATATTTACGTTTTAGATTATATACGAAAGCGTGGACTTCCTGTTATTGGAATACAAGGAGAAGACAAACTTGGTATCGTTGATTACATGTTCCAACTCCAAGATCAATACAATCCTAATTTATTTGTGGTAGAAGACACGACAATGTCTAAACCAATATTTCAAGCATTGCGTAGTGAAATGCGTAGACGAAATGATTTTAGTGTCAAATTTCGTGAAGAAAAACCTGGTACTAGAATGAGCAAGTTAGATAGAATACAAACAATACTTGCACAACGATTTGCAATTGGTTCTGTACATATTCGAAAAACTCATTTCGATTTAGAGCATGAAGTGTTAACTTTCGGACCAAGAATGGCTCATGATGATACGATTGACGCATTAGCCTACGCATGTAAATATGCATCCCCACCAAAAAACCTAACTGTCTCTAAGCAAGGAATATATTCAAAATATAAACCCAAGCCAAAATCTTGGGTTGTTGCATAGGAGAAAAAATGAGTTTAAAACTAATCGCTTTAAAGTTAGCAGAAGAACAAGCTGACCAATTAGGTAAAAAAGCAGTAGAGTGGGTTCAATCAGAAGAGTTTCAACAAGACCTCGCTAGTAAAATAAATAAAAAAATCGACATTCCTTTTGTATCTGAAGAAAAAGAACAGATATTTTTTGAAAAGTGTGTTGATTTAGTTGCTGATGTTATTGAAGGATTATTTAAGGATAAATAATTTTGACAAACAAAGATAAAGCAAATCGAATAAAATCGTTATTTAATTCATTAAATGATGATCATCGTGTTGATTGGGAAACAGTCAATCAAGAAGGGTACGATTTTTATTTAGATAATCAACTTTCTAAAAAAGAAGTTGAGGCTCTTGAAGAGCAAGGAATGCCTACGTTTACAGTAAACAGGATAATACCCGTAGTTGAAATGTTAAATTTTTATGCAACTGCGAATAATCCTCGATGGCAGGCAGTTGCTCAAGAGGGTAGCGATAGTAATGTAGCAGCTGTATTTAGCGATGTTGCAGATTATATTTGGGCTCAAAGTGATTGTGCTACCCTCTATAGCAATGTTATTAATGATGCAGTAACAAAAAGTGTCGGATATCTAATGGTCGATGTAGATGCAAATGCAGATAGAGGCATGGGTGAAGTTGTTATTAAAAATCCAAATTCGTTTGATTTATGGATAGACCCAAAGTCTCGTGATCCATTATATCGTGATGCAAGTTTTATGTTGGTACGAAAAGTATTGCCTAAAGAACAATTGATTCATATGTATCCAGAGTATACTGCAAAAATAAAAAAAGCTACTGGTTCATTTAGTGAGTATAATTATTCTCCTAATGAAATAGTTAGTGCAGATTTTCAAACAAATGATATTAATACTGCATACAACAATAAAGGTGGTGATTCGCCTTTAATAGATTATATAGAATGTTTTGAAAAAGAATCACGAGCATTTTATAATGTATTTATTAGTATACCTCCAAGTCCTGAAGAATTACAATCTGCACAAAAAACTATTGAAGTGCAATTAGAAGAAATGTCTAAAGAAATGCAGATACAATTGCAAGAAGTGCAAATGCAGTTGCAACAAGCAGTAGATGGTGGGCAAATGTTACCCGATAGAATGGCATTAGAGCTTGAAAAAAAAATGAAAGCAAATGAAGCACAGCTTGCACAGGCATCTACAAAATTAATGAGTGAAGCACAACAAAGTTTAACAAAAACAGAAAATAAAGTAATATCTGAAAGAGCATATAAAGTATTATTACAAGATGAGCAAACAGTTCAGTTTATTACAAATGCAGTAAAATTTTATAAGAAGGTTATTAAATTGACTTGTACTGTTGGCGACCAGTTCATTAAGGAACGCGACCTTCCTAGTGAACACTATCCGATTATCCCTTTCACATATAAGTGGACTGGTACGCCATTTCCAATGAGTGCAGTTTCTCCTTTAGTTGGTAAACAAAAAGAAATAAATAAAGCACATCAGTTAATGGTGCATAATGCATCGCTTGGCTCTAGTCTTAGATGGATGTACGAAGAAGGTGCGATAGATACAAGTTATTGGGAACAGTATAGTGCTTCTCCTGGTGCATTGCTTCCTGTAAATAGTGGATATCAAGCACCACAACCTGTAATGCCAATGCAACTTTCTAACGCATTTGCAAATATTGTAGAGAGTGGCAAAGGTGAAATGGAATATTTAGCTGGAATATTTGGGCAAGCTATGGGTAACCCAACAGGGCAATCTGATACATATAGAGGAATGTTAGCTTTAGATGAGTATGGTACAAGAAGAGTAAAACAATGGATGAAGTCTGCAATAGAACCAGCTTTAGTACAACTTGGAAAAGTAATAAAAGATTATAGTCAGGCAGTTTATAAGGCACATAAAGTATTCCGATTGGTGCAACCAAATAATATGTCTGACGATGGCAAACAGGTAGAATTAAATATTCCAATGTATAATGATATGGGTGAGGCTATTGGCAAATTTATGGATTATAGCGTAGCAAAATTTGATGTACGAATTATTGGTGGTTCTACATTGCCACTTAACAGATGGGCATATCTATCTGAATTAAAAGAATTATTAAAGCTAGGTGTAGTTGATGATATTGCAGTTCTAGCTGAAACAGACGTTAAGCAAAAAGATAAGATTGCTGAACGCAAATCGTTGTATGCACAAATGCAACAAAAGATTTCTTCGCTTGAGAAACAAGTAAAAGACCAAGCGGGAATAAGGCAGACCCTTGAAAGACAACTGATACAATCAGGAGTTAAAGCAAAGGTGATGCAAGTTGAGAATGAAGTGCGTAAGAATGCTGGTGATACAATGGTCAAGATGAAAGATACACAAAGACGAATGCAGAGTGACCGAGATGTTACTAAAGAAAAATTACGCTTAATCGAACAACAAACAAGGAAAGCAAATGGAAATGGAACAAATGGCAAACCCAGAGATTGATGAAAATGCTGTACCTCAAGAAGCAGTAGAAGAAGCAGTTTTTGGCTCCAACGATAACCAGTTCTTTGCCGATCTAGACCAAGAGGTCAATGGACTTATCCAAGATGACGATGTCGTTGAAGATGTGTCCGAACTACCACAAGTAGAAGAATCGGTAACTCAGGCTCCTAATATAGGTAACCCTGACTCTGAACAACAATATGTGGATTATGAGAAAAGGTACAGAGACTCTTCAAGGGAAGCACAAAAAATGAAAGCACAACTTGATGAGATTGAACCTTTTATGCCTATCCTTAATCGAATGAATGAGGATGAAGGCTTGGTAGAAACAGTTAAAGACTACTTAGTAAACGGAAAGACAACAGCGAATTCTCTAGACCTTCCCGAAGATTTTGACTTCGATATGGAAGAAGCAATGAAAAATCCAACGAGTGATTCAGCTAAGTATTTTAACTCAGTTATGGACAATGCAGTAAGTCAAAAAGTAAATAGCATATTAGGTGCAGAAAAAGAAGCTACACAAAAGCAATTAGCACAAGAAGAACAAAGCAAAAATGCTACGGAGTTCAAATCAAGAATGAATATATCAGATGAACAATTTGATGACATGATGAATTGGGCAAACAATCACAATATGACTTATGATGATATTTATTATATGAAAAATCGTGATAAAATATCTGCAAATGTAAGTAACGCAACGAGAAAAGATATGTTGAATCAAATGCAGTCTGTACGGGAAATACCTACATCTCAAAGTAATGTAAACTCTGTTGAAGTAAAAACAGACCCGAACAAATCTGTGTTGGATGCTATTAAAAATCTAGATGGAGGAACTGATAACCTTTTCAGCTAAGATAAATAGAAAAGGAGTTTAACATGGCGGACAATCCATTTAAACTATCACAACTAGGTCAAGCTCCTGCGTCTTCTGCCGATCAAGATAAGATTGGTGACCTGCGTAGGCGGTATAACTTTGGTGCATCAGTATCTGAGTTAGCTATTGACCAAACCCCATTTTTTAGGTTTATTTCCCAAGTAGGAAGTTCTCCAACAGATGACCCTGAGTTCAAATCAACAGAAGAAAGACATAGCTTTCATAAAAGGTATGCCTATGTCATAGCTCATGATGCTGATGGAAGTGGTTCTCCTGCAACAGCAAATAATGCTTATGCAGTAGTACAATTAGCTACTGCAAAGTTTGCTGCTGGTCAAGTGTTCTCACTTAAACTAGAAGCTGATTTTCAATCTGCTGGTAATGTGCAAAGCATTTTAGGTCAAAGCAGTATTGCTATTGGTGCTGATGGCACAAAGCCTATATGGATGCTAAAAGGTCAATTGATAAAGATTCCTATTTATCATGCAACTTCTGCTACAAATAGTACAAAAGTAAAAGATGATTATCTTATTTGTAGAATAGAAGAAGACCCAGCAGATGTAGCTTCAGGAGCTAATAATGCAAAAGTAGTAACTGTAAAAGTAAAGCGTGGTGCTGACCCATTATCAGGTAGCAACGTTTATGCTTTTGCTGGACAAAAATATGCTAGTTCTGCTTGGACTTTTGGTGATTTAGTATCTGCTGAATCAAGCAAAGTATATCCTGTTGGTACTGCACATGCAGAAGGAAGTTCATTTCCATCTACTTTTAAAGATAGTCCATACTTAGTTCGTACTGGGTATACACAAATCTTTAAAACTACTTGTCAAATGACCAATACTGCTAGAGCAACTCAGTTAAAGCTAGTTCCAGATGAGTGGGCAAGAATATGGAAGAACAAACTCATTGAGCATAAGTATGACATTGAACAAGCGTTATTGTTTGGTCGTGGTTCATACGATGATACCAATAGAATTGGATATACTCAAGGTATTGTAGACTTTGTATTACAAGAAGGTAATATCTTTTCTTGGAGTACTTCTAAGTCACAAGACGATTTCCTTGAAGATATGAGCAGTTTCTTAGACCCTCGTTATAACAATGCAAATGCTACGTTATTTATGGTTAGTACAGAAGTATACAACTGGCTACATAAGCTAGGTGGATACATGACTGCTAATATGAGAGAAGTAGGTGATGGTACTGTAGAAAAATCACTAGCTAGGCTAGATATGGGTATTATGGGTAAATCAAAGAAATTTGGTTTAGACATTACTACTATATCTACTCCATATGGAGATATGAATGTTACTAGAAATATTCATCTAGATGGTGCTGCAAGTGGTGCTTCAATTGTTGCGGTTAATATGCAACATGTAAAGTACAGACCTCTTGCTGGTAATGGCATAAATCGTGATACAGCGATCTATGTTGGCGTACAGTCACTTGAAAACACAGGTGTTGACAGAAGAATCGACCTCGTACAAACCGAGGCTGGTTTACAGTGCAACATGCCTGAAGCTCATGCGGTTTGGAAATAATCCAACCTTATAATGTTGTTCGGGGGGAGCAATCCTCCCGAATAGCAAAGGAGTAATTATGGCAACATTTAACGTACAAATATCAAATATGGCTGGAGCATTAACAAGTGAGGATGTAGATACTCACATTGAACATGCTATAAAAGATGTTGTAAACAAATTAGCACGAATCAATCCTGATATGATGCATATGTTTAGTGGAAATGAAAATAATGCTGATGGTAATGGATTTGTGCAAATAACAGATAATAATATGATTTTTAAGGTCGCAAGAAGAGAAGGTTCTGTTTATCGTACTTGTATTGAAGCTCCATCAAGTTTAGAAGCAGATTTAGTTGATGCAAATAGTTTAAATAAAGCAACAACAGAATATCCACGATATATTCGTAGTAATAGTAAAATTACTGTATTTCCTACTGTAACAACTGCTAATTTTATATCAGTTACAAAAGTTGTTTATGGTACTCCAAGTACAGTTGGAGGCAATGGAGAAATATCAAATTTTCCAAGTGGGATGTATCCAATGGTTGTTTGTCATGCGGCAATGAATACAATACTTGAAAAAATGGCTGAAACGCTTCCTGCAGGTGCATTGCAAGATGTTGACCAGTTACAAATAGATGGTAATGCTTTTTCAGATAATGCATCACCTACTGATGCAGAATTAGATAATCCAAGTCATTATTTTGCACGATTAAGAGAATTTATTAACGAGGAAGAAGACACAGAGCTATCTGCAGTGCAATTAGAAAAGATAACTGCATATCTTAATTGGTATGCAACATCAATTGAAAAAAATAAAACAGATTATAATTGGCTTATGGAGCGTTTGATGATTTTAAAAGATAGATATGAAAAAATGTTTTTACCATATGTAAGACAACAAGGACAAGAAGATGCCAGAAGTGAATCCTAGTACAAGTTGGTCTATAAATGCAGTTGGTAATTCTACAACATGGACTTCAGCAACAGTTAATCCTTCTAGTCCATATAAAATTAATAATGTGCTTATTTATGGTAGTTCTAGCAGTAATAGAATAACCTGGGAATCAATTACATCAATATGGGGTGATTAATGAAAGTAAAAGAATTAATGGAAAGAGTTGGTACTACAAATTTTGGATTTACCAAAGCATATATCGCTGATGGTATGCGAGAAATAAATAGTATGTCAGAAGAATCTGTAAGTACTGCAAAAACAGATTTAATAAAAGACCAACGTTATTATGCAATGCAAGACTCTGATGTAAGCGGAATGGTAAAAATATTAAACGTTGCTATTCTTGATTCAGATTCAGGTACTTATACAAATATAAATCGCATAATAGGTAATGTAAGTGTAGATAAGGATCAAACATGAGCAATCTAATTAGAATTAATGATACAAAATATGGATACTATGTTGAAGGTGGCAATATTGGCATACTAGAACAAAATGTAGAAACAGGTAAGTATGATAGTCCTACAACAAATATTACTAATGGATTAATGATACGATTTACAACAATGCCTTCATTACCAACAAGTGAATCTTCTACTTTAGATGTAGATGAATTACTAGCTATTGCATTAGTAGATTATGTAAAAGCTAAAATATTTGAGCAACAAGGCGATTATGATAAAAGACAATTTCATATGAGAGAATTTAAAAAACATGTTATGCAACATCAGAAAAATAAAAATGGTGGTGCTAAAATAATCATTCCAACTGGTGTTGGAGCAATACGATAAGGAGTAACTATGAGTGATATTACATATGGTTCAAAAACAATGAACAGTTGGACTTCACAAGAAAGTGTAGCACCTTTTATTAAAGCTGTTGTTAGTGATGGAAGCGTTGTAGACCCATCAAGAGCAGTTGTTAATAAAGGTTCTGGTGCATCTGTAACACTTACTATTGGTGGTGAAGAAGTTGCTATTTATATGCTACAAGGAGTAGTGTATAAAATATCTGCAACTAAATCAAGTTCAAACAATATAGTGTTTTTGTACTAATGGCAGGTATACAAGGTAAATCAGTAGGTAGTACATACAAAGACCTACTTAATATTAGTGGTTCTACGCCCAATGAGGGGGTTACAAGCTCATTAAAATCAGTTTTTGATGGTGATGGTACAGAAACTGCAATTCAACTTTCTACGACCCATTTAAAGATTCCTAGCGGTAAAACTTTAGAAATAGCTGGTACATTTAATTCTGTAAATGCAACACTTACTGGTGATTTAACAGTGGGAGATGATTTAACAGTTACTGATCTTATATCAGGAGCATCAGGAGAATTTACTGGAAGAGTTTCTGCTAA
>CEUT01023896.1_pt1 | contig 42605 bp, 76 predicted proteins | sample 531401 | NCBI WGS metagenome assembly CEUT01 (sample SAMEA2622821, study PRJEB7988) | marine metagenome | biome: marine biome (ENVO:00000447); feature: surface water layer (ENVO:00002042); material: "saline water (ENVO:00002010), including plankton (ENVO:xxxxxxxx)" | depth 5 m | reverse complement strand
ATCTCCTTTATTGCTAGAGATGAGAATCAACACCTCGCCATCACCCAGAACATTCTGAACAAGTGGAGAGCAGGTGATGATCCTGAAATGGTTCAGATCGCTAAGGAAGAAGAGGAATGGTTCTATGCAATGTTTGACAGAACTGTGAATGAAGAGAAGAGATGGGCTGATTATCTCTTCAAAGAAGGGAGCATGATCGGTTTGAATGACAAACTGTTACAACAGTATGTTGAATGGATTGCCAATCGTAGAATGAAGGCAATTGGTCTGAGACCTGTCTATGATGTGGCAGCGAAGAACAATCCTCTCCCCTGGACACAACATTGGATCTCCTCCAAGGGTCTCCAGAACGCACCCCAGGAAACTGAAATTGAATCGTATCTCATCGGAGGTATCAAACAGGATGTCAAGAAAGACACTTTCACAGGATTCAAACTCTGAGTTTCATAGGAAAAAATTGAAGTGGACAAATCAATTTGTTGAAGATAATATAGACATCATTGAATCAAATTATTCTAAATTTCCTAATAGAAATAGATGGAATTGTAATTGTCATGTAATACATGATGATGATTTTGATGTTCAACATATTGATTATCCACTTCTTAGAGAGAAATATGAGAAAGTTGTTGATGATTTTTGTAGAAAACAAAACCTAAGATTGTCACATCTTAGTGATTTGTGGTACAACTACTATAAGAGAGGCCAATATCAAGAACCTCATACTCACGACGGTCCAGTTGGTAAATCATTTACAGCAGTTCATTATATGATTTTTGATCACAAACATCATAGTGAAACTAAATTCATTGATTCTGATATTGTTGCTCCAAAAGTAAAGCAAGGACATATTTTATTTTTTCCTTCCAATTGGACTCATTATGTTCCATACAATCAAACTACGATTCCTAGACTGACAGTGGCCTTTACCTTTATTTGTTACTAATGTTCGAATCTGATAACTGGGAAGACTTCCCACTGAGGGAGGGAGATTATGTCACTGGTCATTCTCTAAATAATGAGAATGATGATGATGACCAGTGTGTGATTACGAAAACCCCTGGATTTTTGAAGGAACCCCTTTTTTATCTGAGAATATTGACGATAACTTCGGTTTTGTCTATCTCATTACAAATCTCACAAACGATCGCAAATACATCGGAAGAAAGGTTTTTTGGTTTCATCGAAAACCTCCTGGAAAGAAACGAAGAGTCAAACAAGAGAGTGATTGGAAGCGGTATTACGGATCAAGTGACGAACTGAAAGAAGACGTGAAACTCCTCGGAACTCACATGTTCAAGAGGGAGATTCTTTCGCTGCATAAAACTAAAGGTAAGACAAACTTTGCTGAGACTGAGGCGTTGTTCAAGAACAATGTTCTCACAGAGTCTATGGAGGACGGGTCTCCCCTTTATTACAATTCCAACATCATGAACCGTTATTATAGAAAGGATTACTTCACGGGCTTGACAGAGGAGTGAGGGTGTGGGTAAGATAACTAGTGTTAGAAGATAAACTTTTTTGATGGAAGAATTTTCCACAGAGACCCTCGTTGAGAACGTTCACGAGTGGGCTTGCCACCGGATGAATGAACTGGAGCAAGAGAAAAAGTATCTTGATCTTGTTGCTCTTTACGAGGAGTATCAAGAGTGGATGACCAAAGACGACGACGAGGACGTTGAGGTCATATCTATCGCAAAGATTGACCTTGATGATGACGAAAATTATGGTTGGTACGATTAATCTAAGAAACTTCTTTGTCTATTACAAAGATGGTTTGAATCATCATGTTGGTGCTGTTGAGAAACTTTACGAGGATCTCAAGAGAGATGCACCACATCTCTTAGATGGTGATTCAGAGTGGGTTAGAATTTACAGAGACCAAGTTGAGACACCTTCACCAGTTTCTAAGGCTGGTCTTGAACTCATCGAAGAGTTTGAAGGTCTCCATGAGGTTCGTTCTGACGGCATGGTTTATGCTTATTATGATCCTCTCAGTGGAGGACTTCCCATTACCATTGGTTATGGATCCACCAAGACAATGAGTGGTGGTCCTTTCTTTATTGGAGACTCAATCACACAAGAAGATGCAAGTGATCTTCTTGACGCTCAGGCAGAGAGGGATTATTGGTCTGTCCTTGAGAGAACGATTCCTTATTGGGATGAGATGAATGAGAATCAACGTGGTGCATTGTTGAGCTTTAGTTACAATCTCGGAGCTCACTTTTATAACACAAGAGGATTTGATACAATCTCACGAGTCCTTAGAGAGAAGGACTGGGATGGAGTTCCTGATGCTCTTTATCTCTATCGTAACCCAGGCACCAGTGTTGAAGCTGGACTGGCAAGACGAAGGGCTGCTGAGGGTGAACTTTGGAAGACACCAGTCACTAAGTATGTCCCCTTCCATCACCCAGTCTAAAATCTGTAAAGACTGTGACAATCTTAAGATAGTATGTTAGGGTCTCTAAATAAGACGAGAGAGATTGATGGAAATCATTTCTCTCTTCTTTTTGCCCTTTAGTAATGGAACATGAAATTACCTAATATTAAAACTGGAACGGTCGTTGTCGGAGCTTTGGCATCTTTCTTTATGATTACGGAGCACATGGCAGTTAGATCATACAAACCATCTCCAGCAAAACAACAAGTAGTAGAAGAATCACAACAAGAACCACAACCACGAACCTTAAGACTCCAAGGAGCCTCTCCAACAGAACAGGAAGTCCTTGAGTTTATTACTGAAATTGGAATCACTGATAAGAATGCAGTTGCAACCATCCTTGGAAACATTAAGCAGGAATCTAAGTTTGAAACTCGTATCTGTGAAGGTGGAAAGAGAACTGGATATTCAGGATGTCACAGAGGAGGATTTGGTCTCATTCAGTGGACAACACCAGGGAGATATAAAGGACTTGGTAAGTATGCCAGTTCAAGAAATGCTGATCCCAACGACCTTCAAATTCAGTTAGAATACATGTTGACGGAGAGACCTTGGAAGAGAGCTCTTGGTTCATTCAAAACACCTGGTAAATCCATTGACAGTTACATGAGATCCGCTCACGTTTGGTTGGGTTGGGGAGTTCACGGAGAGAGAACCAATTACGCTCACGATTACGCGAACCGACTTTATTGGGGTTGACACCGTCCTCACAGGTGTTATAATTTAAGGGTTGAGAGGGAAGACCACTCAACTGCGGTGACTCCCTTGGTGGTTCAGGGTCAGCGGCGATAGGAACCACCACATGGGTCAGTAGCTCAGTTGGATAGAGCAACTGCCTTCTAAGCAGTCGGTCGCAGGTTCGAGTCCTGCCTGACCCGTTGGTAACTCTGTTACCTTATTGTTTACTTTGATCATTATGTCGGTTCTCAAATCTGTGGATCTAAACAACGTTATCCGATCCGCAGCACTGGTTGTTGTTGGTCTCCCTCTCACTGGTGGATTGGCTCTCGGTGTTTTGGCTAATCTCCCTGAAGGTGTGACTCGATCCTCGCGAGCTCAGGAGAGTCTGAAAGCAGATCTCACTCGTCCCTGTCTTGATTATGTCCTGTCTAAGAATGACAGCAAGTTGGAGCGAGAAGCTAAGAATGACATCGATGATGTCCTTGGCGGTCAGGCTAACTATACTGAAGCCTGTCGCTGGACTCTGGGTTGAGTCATAGCCCCTTCGGGGGCTTTTGCCTTCTTAGCTCAGTTGGATAGAGCAGGGCTTTTGTAAAGCTCAGGTCGTCGGTTCAAGTCCGTCAGAAGGCTTGAAGTGTCGGGGGTTTCGTGCCTGTGAGGAGTCATAACTCTGAGGCTGTGTAAATCCTCCATCACTCTGCGGGTGTAGTTCAGTGGTAGAACGTCAGCCTTCCAAGCTGAATGTCGTCGGTTCGAATCCGATCTCCCGCTTGTCCAAGAGGTGATGCTCAAGGACGTTCTGGACTGGGGTTCGATTCCCCACACTTCCACTCATGGGGGTGTCCTGGTTTCGACAGGGCGTTACAAGTGTGACTGATGACGGGACAACACAACAGATGCTAACAACATCGTTTCTTTCAACCGCAGCCTCGTAGCTGCCTGAATGGTTGACCAGGTGAGATGAGCCGGGTTCCTCAATCATCCACTGGACCTGGAAGGGTCCTCCCAATGCCCTGTAGCACAACGGCAGTGCAGGAAGCTGTTAACTTCAAGGTTACTGGTTCGAATCCAGTCGGGGCAGTAAACGGATTGGCGACATCCGTGCTCACATCTCCAGGAGAAAAAAGAACTGGAACACCAACCCATGTGAGAGAGAGGTGGGACCCCTCTTGAGCCCTTCAGTGGTAATCTGCAGGTTATCACTGTCGCCTAGCCCGAATAGCTCAGCGGTAGTAGCGTCTCCCTTACAAGGAGAATGTCGGCGGTTCGATCCCGTCTTCGGGCATTTCACACAAAGACTTATGTGGAGAATCTGGTGTTACGCACTTGGTAAAAAGGAAGGTCGTAACAAGAAAGACGCAGATCGAATTGCTCTCCTAAGAACCTTCATTCTTTTCGCATATCTCATCACTAATTGTTTCATTGTCGCTGGTGTTATCAGACACTGGAACACTGAAGGTAAGACATTGATTTACATGTGTCAGGAAGAAAGAAACATGAGAAGGTCTTGTACATTAGTGTCTGAAAACTAACACATAAGATTTATTGTTGATATTGATTCTCTTATAATTAGTTGGGCAATAAAGATTTTTGTATGAAATTCCTATTCGCACTAATCGCAACATTGTTCCTTGCTCTCCCTGCCTGGGCAGTGGATGTAACCATGGGAGCAAATGGTAATCTGGTCTTTGAACCAAATGAATTCACTGTCTCTGCGGGTGACACTGTTCACTTTGTGAATGGTATGTTGCCACCACATAACATCATTGTTGAGGGAAGAGATGATCTTTCCAAAGACGAACTCCTGTTTGCGACAGGTGACACACAAGACATTGTTTTTCCTGACGCTGGTGATTATAACTTCTACTGTGGACCTCACCAGGGTGCTGGAATGACGGGAGTGGTGCATGTAGAATGATTGATGAACATGGTTGGACACAGAGGGATCCCATCAGTGAAGATGAGTTGATCCTTCTTTGTGTCAAGAATGCCCCCTGTGGCACAGATCGAAAACAAGTATTAGCCCTTATTAAAAAGTACGAAGAAAAACTAAAATGAAAATCTTTTTGGACACAGCCGACACTGAAGTGATCAGAAAGCACTTCAGCACTGGTCTTGTTGATGGTGTAACAACTAACCCAACTCTTATTCGGAAGTCTGGACGAAATCCAGAAGAGGTTTACCAGGAGATTAAAGACATTGGTGTCAAGGACATCAGCATGGAAGTCAGTGGAACTGCTGACGAGATGTTCTCAGAGGGTGTTAGACTCTTTGAGAAGTTTGGTGATGTCTCCACCATCAAGGTTCCCTGCACTCGCGAAGGGCTTGACGCCTGTTATCGTTTGAGTAAGGAACTTGTCAAAACAAATGTGACTCTTGTGTTTTGTGCGGCTCAGGCAATCCTGGCAGCCAAGGCAGGAGCAACTTATGTTTCTCCTTTCGTTGGTCGTCTTGATGACCAGTCTGTTGCAGGTCTTGAGGTGGTTCGTTCCATCACTGGACTTTATCAGATCCATGGCATCAGAACTCAGGTTCTCTCTGCATCGATTCGTTCCATTCAGAGAGTTGTTCGTTCTTATTACAATGGGGCTCAGGTTGTAACAATGCCTCCAGACATCTTTGATAAGATGTATGATCACATCCTTACAGATGCTGGAATGGAGATCTTTGAGAAGGATCTCAAACTCGTAGAAACTTTTACTTAAGGAGAAACCTAATGGGTAAGAAATCTCGTAAGAATAGTAAGGGAGACACTTGGGAGTGGGAAGAGACTCCTGAGATGACTGAAGCACTTAAGAGGCTTCACGATGACATTCGTAAGGCTGAGTCTGAGGCTTCAGATTACGGTGTCGGTAAATAAATAACCAAGTAAGATTTTACAAACATATGAAACTTTTACAAGTCGCTGGGCTTCTCGGCGTAGTTGCCTTCCTTGGAGCTGGTGTGATTCATGGCCAGTTCCACATTTACAATAGTTCAATTCCTCATGTTCATGAGAATGGTGTCATTCACGCTCATTGATAAATATTCTCGTGAATATAACACATTATGGATTACAAACCTTACTCCCCAGAATGGCATCGTAAAAGATACTTAAAAGAGGCACTAGACAAGTACCTTGACGACTATGTTGAAAATGACATTATTGTGGGGGACATTCTGGACATTATTTGCGCCCGTCAAGAACGGGCACACGCAGAGTATCTCAAATTAGAAGACTTAGAGTTAAAACTTCGGGAGTAAAATGTTATCAACTCAATACAGACTCAGACTTGAGTCCATTTGCAGATGTATTGCTAACAAAGAACAAGTTCCTTTGGAAGACATGATCTGGGCAGAGAAACTTGCCAAAGCTCATACTCTTGCGAGGGACTGGCTACAGAAAGCGAGACGACAAGCTTCTCAAGATATTGAAGAAGGTAGCACAGATGATTTTCTTAATAGGATGGGTCTTGGGGACCCCGATCCATCCAATCACAGAACGGGGTTCTCTGGAGCGGATGAAATCGTAGATTGGTTTAAACAAGATAAACCCGATGATTGGAGGCAAAGGGACTAATGCAATCAGTAATCTATTCAAATAAAAATCAAGAGTCCGAAAGAGCTGTCATGCTTCTTTCAAATATGAAAGAAGATTTCCATGAGTATGTTCTGGGTAAGGACTTTACTGAGAATCAGTTTCAAGCAGAGTTTGGTGAAACTGCTGAGTATCCACAGATTGCCATTGGATTGGTTCACAGAGGAGGGTTGAAAGAGACCCTTCAGTTTATGAAAGAAAACAATTACTTTGACTTGAGAAATGAATGATGTTGTCAGAGGTCTTATGGGGAATGACTTTTTCCTTGCCTCTCTTTGTTATCTTCTAGTTGTGGTCCCCACACTGGGGATTGCTTATGTCCACAGACCAAGGAAAAAGGTTGAGTTGTCCGATGAGGACAAACATCTTTACACGAATCACGATGAAGGGCCTTGACAGGAACCGTTTTTTCCCTTACACTAAGAGAGTAAACAGTCGAATCATGACCATCACAACAAAGTTCAAGAAAGACATTCAAACTCTTCGCGGTGCTTCTAACGGTGACTTTCTCTTGGATGTGAGAAATCCAAAACTCTTCAAGAAAGTTCGTCGTTATTACGAAAATGAAGGGATTGTTTTTTCTGGTGACCATCTTGATGATTATGAAATTCTGATGGAACAAATTTGTGCAGATCTTGAATCCATTGAAGTGGCATAATGAATTATACGTTCCCAATAAATTTTGTTTACTGGAAACAAGTTCCAAATCATAAAAAAATTAAAGATTACTTGTTACCAATCATAAAAAAGAAAAAAAAAGAAACCAAATCAAGTGGACCACACGGTTGGGAATGTGATATCAATACAAGTTTCTCAATGGGTTTTGACTTTAATAGTTTTCTTTTTGAAGATAAAATTGTCAAACAAATTGTTTGGGAATCAATTGATTCTATGTTTGAAGAACTGAATAGTTTAGATGTTCCAAATTCTTCAATTGTTAAAGAACAGTGGTATAACATTTATACTAAAGATTCTCAAGATCAATATCAAGAAATACATCATCATTTATCAGAATATCCAGTCATTCATAATGACATAGAATATTTTCCATCATATTCTTTGATATATGTTCTTCAGAGTCAAACAGAAAAGAATCCAACTGTTTTCCTTTCTCCTGGACCTCATACAGGAAGACCTGCTACCACTAGTGACATCTATTTTGATACCTCAAACCATGATACAATAGGTGAGGGTACGGTTATTATTTTTCCGTGTCACTTAAGACATTATGTCAAACCAACAAAACAAAATAGAATAACACTATCATACAACATTTTTTCTGATCTTCGATCATGACCATTACAACAAAGTTCAAGAAAGACCTTCAGACTCTTGAAGGTGCAGCCAAGGGTGATTTCTTCCTTGATGTAAAGAATCCAAAACTTTTCAAAAAGGTCCGTAAGTTTTATGAGAACGATGGTGTAGAATTCTCTGGTGATCCTCTGGATGACTATGACATCCTCATTGATTGTATTGCTGAAGACCTGGAAACTAAATGATCATGACAACTAAAGTTATTTTTGAACGGTTCCCATACAGATACGTTGAAGCCGGTGTGCTGGAAAACGGATGTGGAGATTACCGAATTCAGAAAGCAGATAACTATACCAAGAGGTATCGTGACATGTATCTTCTGGATAACAAGATGCAACTCTTGACTGCTATTGATGACCTCGATTACACGAAGTGGCTTGACCCGGAAGGGGTTCCCTGTTATGTAAAAGACACCGTATCAAAAAAGGAGGCATGATGGCCCTCAAATGGGAAACAGAAGAACTGGAGATCCTCAAAAAGAGGGAGGTTATTATCTTCTCTGAAAACATCAAGAGAGAAGATCTAAATGATTCTGAACTACCAACAGACATTCATCTCATTGAATATCGAATTGGTGAAACACTTTATTGTGACGCTGTGAGGTGTTACAAGAAGGTTCCAATCTTTGATGTTTATTATGATAAGTTGAAACCTCTTGGTGGAAAGATCATCTCCATCACAAATGGTTATGGTAAAATCAAACCAAAGTTGTTTCAAGCAAAGTAACTTCATAAATTAATGTGGGGAAGCATAAACTAATGTGGGGAAGTTTGTCTTCCCCTTCTTCTTGCAACTAAATAATAGTTGAAGTATCCATATCATCTAGGTGTGTCATCATGGACCAACACGATGAGTTCAGACAATTGGAGTGGCAGATCTACAAAACAAACCAAGAGGTTCGAACCTCAGTGGTTGAGAACTTGGGGGAGTTGTCTGTCTCTGGAATAGACATAAATATGGATAGTCTAATTACAGGAATTTCACATGGAAGGTACCAAAAAGACGGCTAGCCGTAAATCTGCAAGTGGTGCATCGATGTCAAAGTATGACGTTGAAGTAGAAGCAAGACTGCAAGCTCTTGAGCAAAAACTTGAAGATCTCACTAAGAGACTTGCCAAGAAGATGTCTTTCTGATAAAATACAAATACAAGAAATCGTAAATCATGGTTGACTATAAGAAAACTGCACTGGTTCTCGGTGCAGGTGGATTCATTGGATCTCACATGGTGAAAAGACTTCGGAGTGAAGGTTACTGGGTAAGAGGCGTAGACCTTAAGCGACCTGAATTCTCCGAGACAGAAGCCAACGAGTTCATTCAGGGAGACCTGACTGATGTTGACTTCGTTCGCCGTGTGTTAGAATTTCGTGGTTACCTTGGTAACTTTTATGAGTCTGTTCCTTACAGACTCGTTCGTCCCTTTGATGAGATCTATCAGTTCGCTGCCGACATGGGTGGTGCAGGTTTTGTCTTCACTGGTGAGAATGATGCAGAGATCATGCACAACTCTGTTACCATTAACTTGAATGTTCTTGAGGAACAACGCAAGTTGAATGATCATAAGGGATCTAAATTTACCAAGATCTTCTACTCTGGATCAGCTTGTATGTATCCAGAACATAATCAACTTGATCCTGACAATCCTGACTGTCGTGAAGAATCAGCATACCCAGCAGACCCAGACTCAGAGTACGGATGGGAGAAACTCTTCTCCGAGCGTTTGTACTTTGCTTATAATCGCAACCATGGCATCCCTGTTCGGGTTGCTCGATATCATAACATCTTTGGGCCAGAAGGAACCTGGGAAGGAGGACGAGAGAAAGCCCCAGCAGCCATGTGTAGGAAGGTAGCATATCTTCCTTATGATGGTGGAGCCATTGAGGTGTGGGGTGATGGTGAACAGACCCGTTCGTTCCTTTACATCGATGAGTGCATCGAAGCAACTCGTCGCTTGATGGACTCTGAATTCATGGGCCCTGTCAACATTGGTTCTGAGGAGATGGTCACCATCAACAAACTGGTTGACACGGCAGCAAATGTTGCCAACAAAGAAGTAAGAAAGATTCACGTCGATGGACCCCTGGGTGTTCGTGGTCGTAACTCTAACAACGATCTCATCCGTGAGAAGTTGGGTTGGGATTACTCTCAGACATTGGAAGAGGGAATCCGTAAAACATATGAATGGATTAAAGAACAAGTATCATTGAAGAACACTAAATGAGAGTTTTAATTCTTGGGTCGAGTGGGCAGATCGGTGCTTACTTGACCACTTACCTGAGAGATCAGGGACATGAAGCAATTGAGTTTGACATTGCTAAGCATCATGGTCATGATCTGACACAGATCCCCAATCACAATCTTGAACGTGAGGTGGAGAAGGCAGACTTCGTCTTCTTCCTTGCGTTTGATGTTGGTGGGTCACGTTATCTGAAGAAGTATCAACACACCTTCCAGTTCATCGACAACAACGCCAGACTGATGGCGAACACATTTGGTTGCCTGGAGAAATGGAAGAAACCATTTGTCTTTGCATCCTCTCAGATGAGTAACATGAGTTACTCTCCTTATGGTGTTCTGAAGAATGTGGGAGAACTTTATACCAAATCTCTTGGTGGTAAGATCGTTCACTTCTGGAATGTTTATGGCATTGAGAAGGACCACGATAAGGCACACGTCATCACAGACTTCATCAAGAAAGGATTTGAGACTGGTGTGATTGATATGTTGACTGATGGAACAGAGGAGAGGGAGTTCCTTTACGCAGAAGACTGCTGTAAGGCACTGGAGATGTTGATGAACAACCACGAGGAGTTCACTTCGGAGGATCCTCTTCATATCACCAGTTTCCACTCAACAACGATCAAAGAGGTTGCACAGATCATCGTGGGTCAATTCAATTTGATTGGTAAGAGTGTGGAACTCAAACCAGCGGAAGCAAAAGATCAAGTCCAACTTGATAAGAGAAACTCAGCAAACACTTTCATCACAAAGTGGTGGTTGCCAGAGACAACGATTGAACAAGGTATTGCTAAAGTATTTGAGGAAATGAAGAATGACTATCTCGTTCAATGATCTTGGTAGAGCAGGTCGTCTGGGTAACCAGATGTTTCAGTATGCTGCCCTGAGAGGAATTGCAGCACACAAAGGTTACAACTGGATGATTCCTCCTGAGGATGCTCCTCGTCCAGACAACTATGGTCTCCATGAGGCATTCAAACTTACTCATTGTAAGACTGAGAATGTTGGTGAGCAACAAGCAAAGCAACTCTCCTGGAGAGAGTTTCATTACAATCAAGACTTGATGGACAACATCCCTGATGGGATTGATGTGGATGGATACTTTCAAACAGAGAGATGGTTCAAACACATTGAAGATGAGATCAGAGAAGACTTCACCTTCAAGAATGAGTGGTTGGATCCGTGTCTTGAGTACATTGAGAGCATTGGAAATAAGAAGTTGGTTTCTCTTCACATCAGAAGAGGTAACCCTAATCTTCAGGGTGAGAGAGGAGAGAAGTGGTCTTATCAACTACTCCAACACACTCATCCTCTGATGAAACAAGAATATTATGAGAGAGCACTTTCACACTTTGGTGATGATTATCAGGTGTTGGTGTTCTCTGACGTGATTGATTGGTGTAAGAAACAACCTTGGTTGCAAGGTGACAGGTTCCTCTTCTCTGACAACTCAAAGATGTTGTTTGAGGATGGTGCATCTGTTCCCTATGTGGACCTGTGTTTGATGAGTCTCTGTTCTGATGCCATTATTGCCAACAGTAGTATGAGTTGGTGGGGTGCTTGGTTGATCAACAATCCTGACAAGAAGGTGGTTGCACCTAACCCTTGGTTTGGACCTGCAGTGTCTCACTACATCATGGACGATCTGATCCCTGAGGGTTGGATCGAAGAGTATAACGACCCTGCAGAAGTTCCCCCAGAAGTATGATTGGTTTTAATTATCTCGGAAAACTAGGACAACTTGGTAACCAGATGTTCCAGTATGCGACTGTGATGGGAGTGGCAAAGAACATTGGCACCTCTTATTGTATTCCAAATCATGATGAAGTCTTTGATGATGGGATTGGAAACAAACTTAGGATTGAATTGTTCAATGCCTTTGACATTAATCCAGAGAGAACTGGTTTTGTTCCTGGACCAAACATTCAAGAGAAGGACTTCACCTTTGACCCTTCTCTGTTTGAGATCCCATCTGATCATGATGCATCTCTTGTTGGTTTCTTCCAGACACAGAGATACTTTGAACACATCGCTGATGATGTGAGAAAGGAATTCAAGTTCAGACAACACATCGTTAATGATTGTAAGGAGATTGTTGAGGAGGTCTTTGAAGATCCCATTGCACTTCACATTAGAAGAGGTGATTATCTAATCAACTCCGCCAATCATCACAACTTATCTCTGGAATATTATAAACAGGCACTCAAACGATTCCACAAAAAGAGACAAGTGATTATCTTCACAGATGATCCTAAGTGGGCATCTGAACAAAAGTTATTTGAATCAGATCGGTTTATAGTTTCAGAAGGGACTGGTTCTTACCATGATCTTTATCTCATGACACGGTGTAGTGATTTCATTATCGCTAACTCAACTTATTCTTGGTGGGGTGCATGGTTGGCAAACCATGGAAGAGTGATCGCACCAGCAAGATGGTTTGGTCCTAACAACCAACATAAATCACTCAAAGATCTTTATCCATCCCATTGGGAAATCTTAGATTATGATTGATCTCAAACAGACAACGTTCATTATTCCTCTTAGGGTTGACACTGGAGACAGACTTCGTAACGTCATTCTCTCAACTTGTTTTCTCCTTCATCACTTTGACACCACCGTGATGATCAAGGAAGTTGACAGTGAGAGGAGGTTTGAAACCTTTGCTCTTCCCATCATCAAGAGACTTGTTGACACAAAGAATCTGGTTCATGTCTTCGAAGAAGAGACGAGAACTGATGATGCCTTCCACAGGACTAAGGTTCTGAATGATATGGTGATGATGTCGAAGACTGACGTTGTTGTGAACTATGACACGGACATCATCCTCCCTGTTTCAAGTTACACAACTGCAGTGGAGATGTTGTCTGGTGAATGTGATGTTGTTTATCCATATAAGTTTGGTGAAAGGGGAGAAAGAAAAGTCAATCTTCCTCTCACCATTGACACTCAGGAGGACATGGATGGGTTTGAGAATAATGATTGGGTCAAGTCATTTATTGAAAGTGATTACTCACCAGACATCTTTGATCAGAATGCCTTCTATGCTCGGAATGTAAATGGTCTTGGGTGGGCAGAGTATGGAATGGTTCAGTTCTTCAACAGACAAGTTTACATTGATGGTTACCTGGAGAACGAGGGGTTCATTGCATATGCTCCAGAGGATGTGGAGAGACATCACAGATGGAAGACGTTGGGTTATAATATTGGAAGAGTGGATACACATGCTTATCACCTTGAGCATGACAGAACTCAGAACTCATGGTACACTAACCCACACATGGTTAGGAACAATCAACTCTGGGAAGAACTGAAAGTCCTCTCAAAGGAACAATTGATTGAGTATTACACACAACAAGATTACGTTAAGGAGAGGTTGGGATGAAGTTTTGGAACCTAGTTACATTTGCTGATAAGGCCAACTCAGTAAAACAGAAATACTTGAATGATTATGCAGAGTCCTTGGGTTTGGTCACTCATCCTTACACACAAGCCTGGTTGAAGAAACAATCCTTTTACAAGAACAACAAAGAGATCCTGAGCAGTGAGACAGGTGCAGGTTATTGGTTGTGGAAACCTTACATTATTGCCAACCTGATGGATAAACTCGATGATGGTGAGTTGATTATTTACTCTGATGTTGGTGACATGTTCCATCCAGAACTCTTCCCTTATGTTGAGGATCTAATGGGTCCTGATGATCCTTGTCTTCTTTTGATTGGTGGTTTCCCTCAGAAACTCCTGACCAAGAGGGACTGTTTTGTTTATATGGATTGTGACGAAGAGGATTACTGGGAGTGTACTCAACTCGAAGGTGGAATGCAGTTCTGGAGAAACACACCAGAGGCAAGAAAGATTGTGGGTGAATGGTTGGAAGCTTGCACTGATCGAAGGATCCTCACAGACGATGAGAATGTTTCTGGTAAGGAGAACTTTGATGGATTCCGTGGACACTTCCATGACCAGGCAGTTCTGACTAACCTGGCTTGTAAGTATGGTCTCTCTGCTGTCCCTCAACAGGATCAGATTAGAAATTACCTTGAGTGTAATGTTGATTATTGGTATGAGAGAAATGAAGAGAGTGGGTTCAACATGGGAAGACCCATTGAGTCCCTCTTGTTGCAACTGAAGGAGGATTCCCCACATGTTGCATAGTATCATCCTCACAGTTCACAATAAAGATTATCTCATCAAGAGTGTCATTGAAGCAATCTATCAATACACAGTGGGTGATTATGAACTCATTGTTGTTCTGGATGGTTGTACTGATAACTCAGCAGCAGTTGTCGAGAGTGTTGTGAATGATAAGACAACTGTCATCGAAACACCTGATGTCTTTGAGACCAAGGCAAACAATGCTGGGTTGAAGTTCGCAGAAGGTGATTATGCCATCATCGTTCAGGATGACATCATCGTTCAGGAACCTGGTTGGAACTTGAGAATGATGGAACCATTTGAGGTGTTTGATGATGTGTTTGCCGTCACTGCTAACACAGCACACAACTGGGTTCCCAATCCTCACTCACTTCATCTGGGAATGAAGGAAGACCTTGACTCCTGTTGGTGTGACATCCTCCACCACACAGACCATGCACAGAGAAAGAACACTCCAAGAAATGAATTTGCTGTCAGAGCAACTGCTAATCGTGGTCCTCTGATGATTGACATGTCTGATCTGAAGAAGTTGAATTACTTTGATGAGGAGTTTGCACCACAGGACATGGATGATCATGATCTGATGTTTAGGATGCACAAGGAGTTAAATAAGGTGTGTGGTTGTTATTGGATTGACTTCGAATCAAGAGATGAGTGGGGTGGAACCAGAGTGTCTGGATCTGTTGCTCCTTGGTTGTTGAAGGCAAACCAAAAGAACATGAAACTGTTCTATCAAAGACATAAAGATCTTATTGATATGAATTACAACAATGAGAACCGTTTGATTAAATGACTTATTCTAAGAGATTCAGCAGCAAATTCTTTTCTAAACTTCTTCAACCAGCAGGAAACAATCCTCAGAGGGACAGGGCATCCTCTTTGGAAATTGTGTTTGAGGAACTCGATAAGAAGAAGACCAAAGACTTTTTTATCGTAGAGACAGGTTGCATGAGACCTGACCATGGACACCTAACCTTTGGTGATGATGGTGCCAGCACTTACATCTGGGATGACTTCGTCAATTATTACGAAGGAGATGTGGCTTCTGTTGACATCAACCAGGTCAATGTTGATTATGCCAATGCGAACACGTCGGATAAGACACAAGTTTACTGTCAGGACTCTGTTGAGTACCTGTGGGGTCTATCTCCGAAGAGAAAGATTGATTTCCTTTACCTTGATTCCTACGATTTCGTTCCTACTGATCCTGTTCCTTCACAACTTCACCATGTGAAAGAACTCTGTGCGTGTATGAAGAATCTCAAGAAGGGAACCATCATTGCTGTTGATGACCATCTAAACACTCCTGTGTTCGATCAGTACAGATCAACTCTCGCACAGGGTGGGAAGGCAAGGTTTGTCGAGGACTTCATGAATAATATTGGAGCAGAACTCCTTCATGATGGGTATCAGATTGTATGGAGACTTTAAATTTAAGACATGATGGTGATCCTTGTTTGAGGAGAGTGTCTCGTAAAGTGAAGTACTTTGATAAGTCTTTGGGTGATCTTTTGGACGAGATGAGAAGGATTATTAAAATTGAAAATGGTGTTGGTCTTGCTGCTCCTCAGGTTGGTGTCAACACACGAGTTATTCTTGTGATTGATGAGGAGATTGTTGAGATGATCAACCCTGAGATCACCTGGACATCCCCTGAGTGTGTTATGATGGAGGAAGGATGTTTGAGTATTCCGGAACATTACATTAATATCGAGAGACCGAGAGAAATCAAGGTTAAGTTCCAAACAAGAAAGGGTAAGTATAAGAAGTGGAAATTGAAAGGACTCCAAGCAAGGATTGTTCTACATGAGGTTGATCATTTAGATGGGAAGTTGATGACGGACTATGAGTGATGTTTTATTGAGACCATGGCATGGAGGACTGGGGGATCACCTCCAGTTTTCTACTCTGCCTGAAGAGTTTCACAAACAACAAGGGAGAAAGACTTATCTTCTTGATGGAGCAGAGTTCCGCAATGAGGAGATTTATAAACTCGTCTGGGAACACAATCCTTATGTCCTGGATGTGAAGGAGGGTGAGTGGAACGCTGGTGACCTTCCTCACTTTGACATGTCAGAGTGTAAGACTGGAAACTGGATTAGTAACTGGGAAAGACTTCATGGTCTGGAACCAACAAACACGAGACCAAAGATTTATTATGAACCACAAAAGGTTGATGGTCTTAGTGACACCATCTTAGTGGACCTCTCAAGTATCTCCATCAGTCACGATGGAAAGGTTCTTGGTTATACCGTGGAGGAAATTGAGAAGACTTTTCAAAAGGTCCGGAAAATTTTTTCTGGTAAGAAATTCGTCTCCATAAGATTCAAAAATTACATCGCCGATGACATCAACAGGTTCGAACCAGAAGTGGATGAGACTCTGGAGATCGAGAGCATCTTTCATTATTGCGATGTGATTCGATCTTCGTTTGGAATCTGTTGCCTTTACAGTGGACCGATGGTTCTCTCAACGGCAATTCAAAGATTCAACCCAGACTTAAAGATCTTCTGCATTACTTCACCGCTCACATTTAACAGTGACAGAATTCAGAAACAAGGGATGTTTTATTTCCCTGAGTACGTTGATTACATGGTAACAGAATGAATAACAGAGTTTTTATTACAGGGTGTGGGAGTGGACTCGGTCTGTCTCTTTATAAGAAAGCAAGTGGGACATCCGCTGTGTTTCCCCATTACCGTAAGGGAGACCCAACAATTGCAAGATTGATCGGAGACCTGAGAGATCCTGACTTTCCTGATAAGGTTGATGAGTTTATTCGTCGGTGTGACATCAATGTGTTCATCAACAATGCTGGTGTTCATCTGAGTAAGTCTCCGAGAAGAACAACGGATGAAGAAGTGGATGAAGTGATTGGAAGTAATCTGACTTCACAGATTAAAGTTATCAACAGAGTTTACAATTACTTTGTTGAGAAGAATGATGGAATGATTATCAACATCAACTCTCTGTGTGTCAGACATCCGTCACCAACAGAGACTGTTTATTGTGCTTCTAAGTTTGGTCTGTTGGGGTTCTCGAAGGCACTTCAGATTGATGCTCTGGGACGAAACGTGGAGATTGTTGATGTCTTCCCTGGAGCAGTTCAAACAAGAATGACAAGAAACAGAGATAATTATGAAACTCTGATGTCCGCTGATGAGGTGGCAGAGGAGGTTATTTCCCTGCTTGATAAAAGAGGGAAAACGTTTTATAATAGTGAAGTGGTACTTAGAAAGAGAAATGAAAGCAGCGGTTCTTGAGAAGCTGAACTCACCACTGGCAGTTCGGGAGGTTGAACTGACTCCTCTGTCAATTGGTCAAGTTCTCGTGAGGGTACTGACAAGTGGAATCTGTGGAGCTCAACTCCATGAGATCAAAGGTTACAAGGGAAATGAAAAGTTTCTTCCACACCTGATGGGTCATGAGGGGTGTGGAATTGTGGAGTCTGTTGGTCTGGGTGTCAACACTGTGAAGGTTGGAGATAAGGTTGTGATGCACTGGAGACCAGGTGATGGAATTGAATCACCGTTTCCCTCTTACATTCTTGATGGAAAGAGAATCTCAAGTGGAAAAGTAACAACACTCAGTGAGTATTCAATTGTCTCTGAGAACCGACTGACAAAGATTGATCCCAAAACACCAACAGTCTTGGCTGCAATGTTGGGTTGTTCGATGACCACAGCTCTGGGTTTGATTGACAATGAGATCAACCTGAAGTTTGGTGAGAGTGTTGCTGTCATTGGTTGTGGTGGGGTGGGACTCAATCTCATTCAGGGATTGAAGATGAAAGGCGCTCATCAGATCTTTGGTGTTGATGTCAATCAGTCTCTGGGTGACATGGTTCTGGATCTTGGAGCTGATTACTTCCTTTACAACATTGATGCTCTTCAACATGTGGATGTTGTCATTGACACCACGGGTAACCCATCTGTAATTGGGAAGGCATATGAGAGGCTAAATCCTAGTGGTCGTTTGATTCTTGTGGGACAACCAGCACCGAAGATGGGAATTGCAATTCCAAATGCAGTCTCCATGTTTGAGGGTTCTGGTAAAACCATCAAGGCAACACAGGGTGGAATGACAAATCCAACTGTGGACATTCCTCGTTACATCGACTTGGCACTTGCTGGGAAACTGGATTACGAGAGCATTCACACTCACACATACACACTGGATGAAGTGAATGACGCATTTGACCTCCTTCGAAGTGGAAATGCAGGAAGGATTATGATCAAGATTGGAGAAGAACAATGAGAAAACAATGGACTAAACAGGAACTGATTGACTTTGAGAGTGAGATTGGTGTTCTTTATGAGAACAATCAACTCCCTTTCTTGTTTCACCTCTCAGGAGGAAATGAAGATCAACTCATTGATATCTTCAGTCAAATCAATGAAGGAGACTGGGTGATTTCGAATCACAGAAGTCATTACCATGCACTTCTTCATGGCATTCCTCCTGAGATTGTCAAACAAAGAATCATCGATGGACGAAGCATGTTCATCTATGACAACCAACGGAAGTTCTTTGTCTCTGCAATCATTGGTGGAACTCCTGCCATTGCTGCTGGAATTGCCTGGGCGTTGAAGAAGAAAGGAAGTCAGAATAAGGTCTGGTGTTTCATTGGTGATGGAACAGAAGATAACGGACACCTGTTTGAGGCTGCTCGTTATGTTGATGGTTGGAATCTTCCTTGTAACTTTGTGATTGAGAGTAACAATCGATCTGTGGAAGCATCCAATGAAGATCGTTGGGGGACTCAATCAAACCTTCAGTGGAACTTTGATTGTGTGACCAAGTATGAATATGAATGTTCTTATCCTCACTGTCGTAAGCCTGGAATGATTGACCTGGAAGAGACTCTGAAGGTCAAGAAGACCGACGAAGAGTACTTCCCTCCTCTTCCTGACTTTAAGTATCCTGACCTTCCTCTAAAACTTCTGGAGGATGACAAACCCACTTACAAGGAGGGTGTCAAGAGATCGATGCAGAAACTGGCTGAGAGAGGTGCCATCTTCATTGGTTACAACGTAAAGTATGGAAAGGCAATGGGAACACTTGAGGGTGTTCCTGATGACCAACTGGTGGAGACACCAGTGGCGGAGAACCTGATGTCAGGACTGGCCATTGGAATGAGTCTTGAAGGTTTCCTTCCTGTCATTTACTTCGAACGACATGATTTCATGTTGGTGGCAGCAGATGCCATTGTGAATCACATTGATAAGATTGAACGCATTTCTCATGGTGAGTTCAAGGTTCCTGTTATAATGAGAGCTGTGACCGCAGACGCTGGTCCATTCTACTCTGGTCCAACACACTCACAGAACCTGACGGAAATGTTTAGACGAGCTGTTGACTTCCCTGTCATTTGTCCTCAGGATGGTCTTGGTGTGATTTGGGCTGTGGATGGAGCACTTGCAAGTGGTCAACCCATGATGATGATTGAGAAGAAATCACTTTACTGACATGACAAAGAAACGTATTCTTGTTATTGGTGACAGTTGTAGAGACGTTTACACTTATTGTGAGGCTTCACGTCTGGCTCCGGATCGTCCGGTCCCAGTCTTGGAACCTGTTCGTGTAGATAAGATGCCTGGGATGGCAATGAATGTCTACGAGAACTTGATTAAGATGACACCGAAGAGTGGTGTGGACATTGTTACAAACTCTAACTGGAAATCAATTCGTAAAGAACGATTTGTTGATTCCAAGAGTAACCACATGTTTGTTCGTGTGGATCATGGTGACGAAGTTGAGAGGTGTGATGTGAGTCAACTCAACCTTGATTATGACTGCATTGTTATTTCAGATTACGATAAAGGTTTTCTTACAGAATCTGACATTGATGAGATCTGTCGGAAACATGACAATGTGATCCTGGACACAAAGAAACAACTGGGTGTCTGGGCAACAGACGCAACGTGGATCAAGATCAATCAACATGAGTATGAGAGGTCGGAAGTCTTCATTAAAAGATACATACCAGACAACATTATCAAAACACTTGGTGGTGAGGGGTGTGAGTTTGATGGACAGGTTTATCCTGTGTTAAAAAAGAAACAAGTTATTGATGTTTCTGGTGCTGGTGACACCTTTTTAGCTGCTTTTGTGGTAAGGTGGTGTCAAGATAAAGATGTGGTTGGTGCAATCAAAGTTGCCAATCACATGGCATCTAAAGTCGTATCTAAAAGAGGAACAAGTACACCATGACGGCGATTGTAACGGGACATAAAGGTTTCATTGGACGGAACCTTTATAACACCCTGAAGGTAATGGGTCATGATCCTCTTGGGGTTGAGATTAACAGCGCTTGGAGTTTCTTAGAGAACTTCAATAACTGGAAAGATGTAAGTGCTGTTTATCACCTCGGTGCAATTTCTGACACCAGGGAGACTGATCTTGATAAGATTTACAATTACAACATTGACTTCAGTCGAGCTTTGTTTGAGGCTTGTGCCATCAATGGAGTTCCCGTGAAGACTGCATCATCTGCAAGTGTTTATGGTAACCTTGTTCATGAAATCAACCCTCTCAATTATTATTCTCTGTCCAAACTGACGATGGACTATTGGATTGAGGAACACATGGCACACTTCCCTTTGATCCAATCATTCAGGTTCTTCAATGTTTATGGGGATGGTGAGGAAGATAAGGTCAGGAAAGGGACAGCTTCTCCTGTTTCCACATTCATTCACCAGGCAAAGACCAAGGGGGTTGTCAAGGTCTTCACGGGGTCAGAGGACTTCATGAGGGACTTTGTTTGTGTGAGGGATGTTGTCTCTCTGATGATCAAGAATGATGAACCGAGTGGTGTTTATGATCTTGGAACAAGTCAGCCAATCTCATTCCAGATGGTGGCAGAGTTGATCTGTGCAAAGTATGGAGCAAAGATAAAGGAAGTCCCCTTCCCCGAAGACTTGGATGGTAAGTATCAAATCTTCACCTCAGCCAAGAAGGATTTCAATCATCAGTTCATTACTGTGAGAGATTATTTGGAGTCAATTCATGAGTAAGATTGTTTGGACAAATGGGTGCTTTGACATCCTTCACCCTGGTCACATTGAACTCTTCAAGATTGGTAAGACACTTTCCAATGGAGGGAAGTTGATTGTTGGTCTTGATTATGATGAGAAGGTGAAGGTGGATAAGGGTCCTGAGAGACCCATCAACACTTTTCAAGACAGGAAGATCATGCTAGAATGCATTAAATACATTGATGTTGTTCTTGGATTTGGATCAAGGAAGGAACTTGAAGACCTCATTGAACTACACAAACCTGACATTCTAATTGATGGAGGAGAATGGCGCCATGATGGAGTGGGACGAGAATTTGCGAAGGAGACTCGGTTTTTCGATCGGGTCGGAGGATATTCCTCCAGTAAAATCATCGAAAGAATCCGCAGCAGATCCAATTAAGTTTGTCCCCAAAGGTTGGGGATACGAAAAGTGGATTGCCAATGGACCTGAATACTGTGGTAAGCTTTTGTTTATTGCAAAGGATAGGAGATGTTCATGGCATTTCCATGAACTGAAAGATGAAGTCTTCTTCGTTTACAGAGGTGCCATTGAAGTTTATCATTCTAATGATGATCTTCTTGAGAGTGCAGACATGACTCTCCTTGGTCCTGGTGAGAAGTTTCATGTTCCTCGTGGGATGAGACACCAGATGGTTGCTCTTGCTGACACAGAGTTGTTTGAGTTCAGTACTCAACACTTTGATTCAGATTCCCACAGACTTATCAAAGGGGACTAATGAAGAGGTATTGTATTGACATTGATGGTACAATCTGTACCCCCACAGTTGGAAGAGGTTATGAACTTGCTGAACCTTTCCCTGACAGGATCGCAAGCATCAATGAGATGTATGATCAAGGACATTATATTATCTTCTTTACTGCAAGAGCGATGGGTCGATTCTGTGGTGACCCTGACGACAGACAGAAAGCTGAGGATCTTATGAGAGATCTCACAGAAAAACAACTTGAGAAGTGGGGAGTGAAGTATCATGAACTTCTTTTCGGTAAACCACACGCCGATGTTTTCATCGACGACAAAGCTGTAAGTGACACGGATTGGTTCTGTTATGGTTAGAGACAAGAATAAATCACTCTCCAAAGTAAAAGGGATTGGTCCAATTTATTATCTCAATCTTGATGGGCAACCTGAGAGACGTGAGTTTATGGAGGAGCAGTTCGAGTATTGGGAGATTGATAATTACAAAAGAATCTCTGCTTATGATGGTCGAGACGATGACCTGAGTGACATCATCAAGGGACGTTACCCTGACATGATGACCTCTGGTGAGATTGGTTGTACAACATCACATCTCAAAGCCATCAAGGAGTTCTATGAGACTGGAGAACCTTATGCAATCATCATGGAAGATGACTGCAGTCTTGACTTGATTCGGTTCTGGAACTTTACATGGAAGGACTTTTACTCTAGAATTCCTTATGACTGGGATGTCGTACAAATTGCAATCATTTGTACAGGAGACATTCACATCAAAATCCATAAGAGATTTGTGAATGAGTTCTCAACAGCTTGTTATCTTATCACTCGTCATCATGCCGAGAAGATGATCAAGCTTCACTGTAGAGGTGACAAGTATAAGCTGGACAATGGAGTGAGACCTCGTCCCGTTGCGGATGACCTTCTTTATAACTCTGGAAACACTTACTCAATCCCTCTTCTTCTTTATCATATCCCCTTGGGATCATCCATTCATCCTGATCATGTTGACGCATTTCATAAAGGGAATTATGATGCACAAATGAACTTCTGGCAAAACATGGGAGCTCAGAAGTCTATTGATGAGTTGATGGATTATGATCCTTATCTGGGTCGTGTCAGTGAGTCGTCAGCAAACAGGGGCTAAATAATGAAACCCCACAACAAACAACTAGCCATTATTAAATATGGAAAAAGAGGTATCGGACTTTTCTCTTAAGAGAAGAGAGTGTTCTGTTTGTAAGGCGGTCTGGATCAACGATCAACACATCTGGTCTGGAACTGGTGCTCAGGGGGATGAACAAACACTACATAACCTGGTATGTTACTCTCAACCTGAGGGATCTGGATGTATCAATCCAGCAAGAGAGGGTAAGGGTGGGCAGATGTATCCTGATAAGGACTCTTGGGAAAAGAGATCCCAAAAGATTGAACAATTAATGAAAGACATGGAGAACGGCAATGCCTCGTGGTAGACTTGACAAGATTGGAGCTGAGAACCGGCTTTATAAACTCATGAACAGACTCGACGATGAGCCATGTGCCGACAGTGATAAATATCTTGCAAAGAGGTATCTCAATTACGTTTTAGATTATATCAAAGAACATTCAAGTTAGGAAATAATAAATAAACCTTGGGCGAATGGCTCAACTACTATCGCTAGCCCAAGAACTAAACAAACAGAGACATGTCGAGTCTCTTATCATCCGTAGGTTAAACTCTACGAGACAAAAAAGGTAAACAAAAATGATCAAATCTGTATTCGCAGCAACTGCTGTAATGTCCATGTCCGCTGGTGCCGCTTTCGCAGGCCCTTATGTTAATGTAGAAACCAATGCTGGTTGGGTTGGCGACGACTACACCGCAGCAGTTACCGACATCCACGCTGGTTTTGAAGGTCCCATTGGTGAGAGTGCTGGCTGGTATGTTCAGGGCGGACCTGCGCTGGTGAACGTTGATGGTGAAGAGGCTGCAACTGAGATCTCCGGTAAGGCTGGACTTGGTGTTGATGTTACAGAATCCCTCAACATCTATGGTGAAGTTTCCTTCCTGACCGAAGATCAGTCCTTCACGGATGATCTGGCTCTCGGAACTAAAGTCGGCGTCAAGTGGACTTTCTGATTCACACATAGTGTGTTATAATATGGGGGGACCAGAGGTCCCCTTTTTTATTGCTTGGACTTATGAGAAAGTTTATTCCCCTTCTCGTCCTTCCTTTTCTTGTGTCCTGTGGTGGACCGAAGGAGGAAGTGGTCGAGGCTCCTCAGTATCCCGTTTACTGCATCCGTGAAGTCGTCTTCCTGGACGATGATCCTCAAGGTCGAGTTCTTCTGGACATGCCTGGTTATCCTTATGGACAGACTGACAAGTACCAAGAGATTGATAGACAGACTTATAATGAACTTGATGTTCCTGTCTGCCAATCTGATGACCCACGCATGTCTTTGGAAGCAAGTGGCATTGCCTGGGCAGATGGACGTGACACATCATTGGATGAATTGCCCGAGTCGGTTGAATAAATAAAACTGAATATCGTTGCCGCTGAGGGAGTGGTTGGCAAAATCCAACAAACACTCCCCTTTTTCTTCATTAAACTAAATTATGATTGAATACTTTCCTTATCATAGAAAACTTCTAAAGAAGAAAGAAGTTAAAGAACTTTTAAATCATTTTGACCAGACATTGCTGCACGTTGGGACAATGTCTGGAGGTGATAATGAGACCACAAGACAAATAAAGCAAGCTTACAATGGTTACTTTGAGGACCCAAGTGCTAATAGAATAATTTATGATGCCTTGGATAGAGATTCGGGGTTCTGCTGGAGAACCATTGCACAAACTACTGAGCGACCGCTGTTGTCGAAGAGTAAACTCGGTCAGTTTTATCATCCACACCAAGACAGTCCCATTCTTGGAGACTACAGTACATCAGTTGTTCTGAACGATGACTTCGAAGGTGGTGAACTTCAGTTGCGTGTCGCTGGTGAGGTGAAGAATTACAAATTTAAACCTGGTGAGGCAATCACTTACCCAACAGGAATGGATCATTGTGTCCGTCCTGTGACTAAAGGAGAAAGGAAGGCACTTGTCATTTGGACTAAGAGCTCAGTGACAGATCCTCTGTTGAGAGAGATTGCCTGTCTTTCAAATAAGGCATATCATATTCTCGCTAAAGAAAAAGACAAGAGAAAAGAGAATCCCTATCTTTTTGAAGATGGGATTGAACAGGCTTCAAATGATCCTCTTTTCTTAATGGATAAGATTTTCTCCCTTATTGGAAGAGCTGATGGTAGCCAGTGGTATAGTAGACGAAATGGTGAGTGAGATTGGAAGGTGGATCACAATGGTAATGATGCTCTTCACCATGTGTAACCAGAGCCCAGAAACACGTCAAGCTTGTATGACTGACTGGGATGTATGGTTATATCCTGAACTTAAGCGGGGGTGGGACCTTCGCTTCGGTGGAGAGAAACCCTATCAAGAAGAAGAGGAAAAACTCAGAGAGAGACAGAATAACAAATGTATGTTAGGATGAACACACACTGATGGGGTTCCATGAACACTGACCGTACTTATTACATTGCATACGATAACGAAACAAGGTTCTGGATTCAGGAAACAAGATTCGGTTTGTATCAGACCGGTCTTGAGGATGGAACTAAGCTTCTGACTGGATTGGATAAGGATGGGACTCTGAAGATGACAGCTCAACACATTGTCTGGATGAAGGAAGGTTTCCCTGAACCACTTAGTGGATCTTATGATGGTGTGGTTGGTGGAAAACTCTAAATAAAGAGAAGAGTAGGATCATTAGATGAGAAGTTTCGATCAGTTTGTTGAATCATCTTCGAAGATTATAAAAGATGAACTCAACCCAAAGTTCTGGGATGGGAAAGAACTGAAGGAAGACGTAAGAAAGGCATCGATGAGAATCGCTAAGTATTATGCCAACTGGACTGATATCCCCATGACAGCCGTGGAGGATGTTCATCTGGTGGGTGGTAATGCTTCTTATCTTTATAATGATAAGTCCGATCTTGACATTCATCTCATCGTTGATAAAGATAAGGTTTCTGAGTGTGGAGAACTCCTGGATGATTATCTAAGATCAAAGAAGAAACTCTGGGCGTTTGAGCACGACGTAAAGATTTACGGAACAGAAGTTGAAATTTATGCTGAGGATGTTAGTGATCCCAAACCTGCTGCTCAGGGTCGTTACTCAATCAAGAATGATGAGTGGATCACTCAACCGAGCAGAGAGATTCCAAAGATCAATGATGCTGCAGTTGTGAGCAAGGTGAAGAACCTGGCTGGAGAGATTGATGACATCATTGATGATGAAGTATCAAATGAGTCGCGTCTTCAGTTTATCAAAAAGAAACTCTTTAATCTTAGAAGACAATCTCTTTCTGAGGGTGGTGAGTTTGCCTTGGGTAACCTTGTGTTCAAGTCTCTGAGAAACAAAGGTTACATTGATAAACTCAATGATTATATGACCAATGTTACTGATAAGAACCTCTCTCTTTATGAGTGGCTTGACATTGAAGAGTCCTCACTTACTCGTGTGATGAGTAAGGATAAGAAGGGTGGAATGGCAATCATGTCAGCACAGAGAGGTGACAAGAGTGCGAAAGAGAACAGAGCTCGTTCCCAGCAACTTGACAAAGACATCAGAGGGAAGGGGTTACCAGGAGCAACCAAAGTTTCTGGTCGTTACACAGAGAACAAAGGTCAGAAGGATGAGAGAAAGGTTGGTGAGAGATCTCATGTGATCTCCAGTGGTAAGATGGGTAAGAAAAGATTTGCTAAAACAATCAAGTCCCTTGGTAAGAAATACAACCAAGACAGTGTGCTCTTGAAGAAGAAGACAAAAGGAGATGCGGCACTGGTGGGGACAAACAAATCCTCATTCCCAGGTTATAATAAGCGTATGAAAACTGGTAAGATGAATCCTGGTAAGACAGGTGAGTTCGACACCAAAGTCAAAAACAAAACGTTCACTTATGAATCAACTGAAGAGGGCATCTAAGAAGTTCATGAAGAAGTTCCCATTCAATCATGTGGTCCTGGAGGATCGTAAAGAAGTCTGGATCAAGGGAGGTTATCCTGGATGTATGGCTGTTCCTAAACTCATGGAAAAGTTTTATCCTGACTACGATGCTAAGTTGGCAAAGAATGAGTTCATTGAGGAACTCAAGAAAGATCCTTCTGTGAGGGACAGGTTAGACGACACATGAAGAACGAAGACAACCCTCACAGTATGGGGCCTCTCGCTAATTTAGTGGGAGGATTTCTAATTGCATTATTTGTTGTTCTGATTCCATTTATTATTTTACTATGACTTTTACTGTTTATTCGAAACAAGGATGTCCTTACTGTGTTAAGGTCATTAGGGCTCTGCAACTTGCAGAACAGAAGTACGTCGAGTTGAAACTAAATAGAGACTTCGACAAGAGTGAGTTTATCCAACAGTTTGGGTTTGGTTCGACCTTCCCTCAAATTGTCACGGAGGATAAACGAATCGGTGGTTGTACCGAAACTGTCAAATACCTACGAGAGAACAATCTAGTCTAATGTTTGATCCAGATCTGGAAATCAATAACGCTGTTGAACTGGCAGTTGATCATGCTTTCAGAGGTAAGATTACTATCAACATGTATGAATATCTGAAGTCACTCAAGGCAACGAGAGGCGACGCTGAGAGATTTCTTGAGAGTCCCACCGCAAAGAATGTCAACCTTTTGATTTATGATCTCGATGATTATCTTGAGGGAGGTTCTGACTCCGAACATAAGCAACTCAGAGAGGCTTATGGTCATCTTGGGAAGCCAGAGGCAAGAAAGATAAGAAACTTTCTTGACAGTATTATCACAGACGCAGGGAAGTATGCACATGACAAACGACCAGGAAGGAGGAAAAGATCTGGCCCCTCTAAATAATGAAGATCAACCCCGAATGAACAGAGGGGTTGAACTAATGATGAGAAACAAAAACAGGAGGAGAGAAGAGCCTAGCCCGGAACCCAAACCTAAGTGGTTTCAATTTCGATTAGGGCAAGTGATTACTCTCTTTCGTAGAGAATTTCACTTTGGATTCGAAATCTATTTGGATACAAACAAAGGTAAGTTCTCAAAGGAGGAGTAAGATGATAGCTGTCACCCTTACACTGTCTGCTTTAATTTCACTGTTATTTCTCGGACTTGGTGGAGTTATTGGATGGTTAGCAAAAGATGTTGTTAATCAAAAGAACACAGCATTCTATCCCATGCACCCAGAGTTCTTGGATGAGGATGGAAACATTATCGCAGATGAGATTATGTCTGTGAGATTCGAAAACCCTGAAGAACTTGGGGAAGATCATTACTAAACACTGATTATTTTATTAAGACCATGGCAACAGCAAAGAAACTCCCACCCAACCCCTTTATTCATGAGATCCTTGAGTTGGCGAGTAAACAAAAGAGTGCCGCAAAGAAAGTTGAGGTTCTGAAAGAATACAGAACAGATGCACTTACGGCAGTTTTGATTTGGAACTTTGATGAGAGTATCATCTCTATGCTTCCTGAGGGTGAAGTCCCCTTTGAGAAGAATGATGTCCCTGTTGGTACAGACCACACCTCTCTTCGTAAAGAATGGAGAAACCTTTATCACTTCGTGAAGGGTGGTAACGACAGTCTTTCGAAGACACGTCGTGAATCGATGTTCATTCAGATTCTTGAAGGTCTTCATCCCACTGAGGCAGAACTCTTGTGTCTCATCAAGGATAAACAACTGACCAAGAAGTTCAAGATCACTAAGGCTAATGTTGACGCCGCTTTCCCTGACATCCAATGGGGCGATCGGTCATGAGTAAAGGTTTTGACATTAACTTCGAAGGACTTGACATGGACCCAGATCAGGTCCAGGCGCTTCTTAAGCAATATAAAAAGATTAAGAAGTATCAGAAATCAAATCTGTTTGCCATCAAGACAATGGATGGAACAGAGAGTGTCGTGTCTAAGATGATTGAGGAAGCTAATGAAGAAGGGTTCTAACCCCATCAACATCCTTAGACTCATCAGTGAGTTGGAAGGATCCTCTCAGATGCTCAACCTGATTGATGAACAGGAAGACAAAAGAATCATTGATCTTCTGAAGTCAAAGTATTATAAAATTTATTTCAGTCTGAAGAAACTTGATAAATAGCTCAAAGAGTGCTATAATGTACTCATGAGGTCAGAGGAACCACCATGACAAAACTCTTATTGAGTCTAATTGTGATTTCCTTGTTGGGTTCATCACCCGCCTTGGCGGATGACCACACCCCTCTTAGTTGCGAGGAGTATTCTGAGGTTCGTGAGATAATCTTAGAAACTGATTGGCTCTCTCAAAAAGAAAAAGATCAGCTTCTTAAGAACATCGAATCGTTCCATGAAACTTCTTGTGTCTGGCCTTCGTTCATTCCTTAAGTTTTCATTTTTGGGTAGAAGACTGGAGGAACGCAAGTAGGACAACGCGGAACGGATCGTTCATTTGAGACCACCCATACCTCAAACGCACACGTTGCCCAAAGGAACGGGAACTAACTCGGATCACCCTTAGGGGTTAAAGGAGAAAAACTGTTCACCAACTTTGGAGTAAACAAATGTCTCAAGCTACTTATCGTGGTGTTGCATACACCATTCAGAATGACACACAGAGTGTCCCTCAAACCATCTTGACTTATCGTGGTGTGGACTACCGTCCCAACACTGAGATCAACCAACCGTCTGGTGAGCGCACCTATCGTGGTGTCTCTTACCAAGCTGGTGTCAATCTCGAAGTTGAGCATGTTCGTAAGAACATCCGCAAGCAGAACGCTCTTCATGGAGCACAAAAATCTCTGGCAATGCGGTGATTGGTCACTCGTAGTTTGTGAGGGGAGGGGTTACACCCCTCCTTTTTTAGTTTATACTGTCATATAATGCCAATCATCATGGATACAGAAAAACTAAAACTGATTGTAAGAAATTTAAAGTCTCTGGTCGATGTCTTGGAGTCTGAGATTTATTCTGATGTAGAATCATACACTAAAGGATCAGAGTATCTCCCCCCACTTGCTGATTACGATGAGGTCTTTGAAGATGACGAATGAGGATTGGAGATATTCAGAAGACAAACTCAAACTCAGGGGAGAGTGTCTTCACATCCTGTTAAATAAGTTTAGTTATGATGACCCCAACAAAGTCAATTACATAACTCAGGACATTTATGAGTGTGCTCATGACTGGGTGTCACAAGGAAATAAGATCAGCAGTGGAATCGTTGCTTACTTTGAAGCCTACTATGTAAACAAGGTGGACACAGAACGTTATGTATGAAGAACTAGACTGTTTTGAGAGGGCTTTGCAACACTTTGGAACCAGGGTTGAAGTTATTGCTGCCATGGAACTTGGTGGTAGAATTAACGCTGAAGATGCCTATCAAATGATTAAAGACGAACTCAAAGAACTCAAGAAATGTCGAAGACAAGTTAAAAAACAGGAGGATTAACATCAATGAAAGTTAGTTTAGTGACAGTTACTCCTGACGCAGAGAAGCACATCGCTTACTGCGCAAGAGTCAGTAACCCACAGAATCAAAACAATGATTCATTCGAAGGATTGCTTCGTTATTGTATCAAACACCAACACTGGAGCATCTTTGAACAAGCAACAATGACTCTGGAGATTGAAACAACCAGAGCTATCGCGGCTCAAATTTTGCGCCATCGCTCATTTACATATCAAGAGTTTTCACAACGTTATGCAGATACTAGTCTTCTGACTGACATTGAACTTCCTGAACTGAGACGACAGGACACCAAGAACAGACAGAACTCCATTGATGATCTTGATCCAGAGGTTGTTGAGAAGTTGAATCGTCAGATGGTAACTCTGTTCAGTTCTGCATCCAATCTCTATCAACAGATGTTGGGACATGGTGTGGCAAAGGAATGTGCTCGATTTGTTCTCCCTCTCGCAACTCCAACAAAAATGTATATGACTGGCTCAATTCGCAGCTGGTTACATTATATTGATCTGAGATCTTCTAATGGAACTCAGAAAGAACACATGGACATTGCTTTGGCGTGTAGAGACATCTTCACAAAAGAGTTTCCAACCATTGCATCTGCGATGGATTGGACAGAATAAATAACTAACCCCTGAGTTTAATTATGGCGACATATCCTGTCAGAAATAAAAAGACTGGTGAAGAAAAAGAGATCCAAATGAGTGTTCATGACTGGGATCAGTGGAGAGAGGACAATCCTGATTGGGAACGTTTCTACACTCCATATAACTCACCAGCGTTGGGTCTTGAAATGGGCGACCCCCTTAGCAAGATTTACACGAAACATCCAGGTTGGAAGGATGTTATCAGTTCAGCTAAGAAGCAACCAGGAAGTACACTAAAACACTACGACTAATTTTATGCCGAGAAAGAGCAAGTCAGGGATTGGAAGTACTAATCCTGTCCCCTTTGGTATGAGCAACAAGCAGATGAAGAGGAAGAAACCAATCAATCTTGATTACATCAAGAAGATTGAACCTCTCACTGATAATCAGGAATACTTCTTTGATAAGTATTCAAAAGATCAGAATATGGTTGCTTATGGGGTGGCTGGAACTGGCAAGACATTCATCGCACTCTACAACGCACTTCTAGATGTTCTGGATGTCAAGAGTCCATATGAAAAGATTTACATTGTTCGTTCTTTAGTCGCCACCCGAGAGATTGGATTCCTCCCTGGTGACCACGAAGATAAGTCATCTCTTTATCAGATTCCTTATAAGAACATGGTCAAATACATGTTCGAGATGCCAGACGACAACGCTTTCGAGATGTTGTACTCTAATCTCAAAGCACAAGGAACGATTGGTTTCTGGTCCACCTCCTTTATCAGAGGAACAACTCTCGATAAAGCGATTATAATTGTTGATGAGTTCCAGAATTTGAACTTCCACGAACTCGACTCCATCATTACTCGTGTTGGTGTTGATTCTAAGATTCTCTTTTGTGGTGACGCTACTCAGTCTGATCTAACAAAACAGAATGAAAGGAATGGAATTGCAGACTTTATGAAGATTCTGAGGAACATGCCTTCCTTTGATATCGTTGAGTTTGAAGCAGAAGACATCTGTCGTTCTGGTCTTGTCAAAGAGTACATTGTTGCTAAACTTGAATTGGGTCTTTAATGTTTATTCATAAGGAAGTTGACTTTGACTCCATGTCAAGGGAGACAATTGATGGTGTCAGATACTACCATGTACCTGGCACCGATAAGTTGGTTAGGTTACCTTCAATCACTTCTGTGATCAGTCACAGGAACAGAGAGAAGTTCAAAGAATGGAGGAAGAGGGTTGGTGAGGAAGAAGCCAACAACATCACTCGTAAGGCAACTCATCGTGGTACTGATGCTCACACATTGATTGAAGAGTATCTGAACAACGTTGATCCTGAGGAGATGACTAAGGTTCTTCCTTTGTCTGAGTATCTGTTCAAACAGGCTAAGCCAACTCTGGACAAGATTGATAACATCCTGTGTCAAGAACAGGCAATGTTCAGTTATCAACTTGGGATTGCTGGATCAGTTGATTGCATCGCTGAGTTTGATGGTGAGTTGGCCATCATTGACTTCAAGACTTCCAAGAAACCCAAGCCGCGTGAGTGGATTGAGGATTACTTTGTTCAGTGTGCAGCTTATGCTTGTATGCTTTACGAAATGAAAGGAACAACTGTTAAGAAGTTAGTTATAATTATGACATGTGAAAATGGTGACGTTGAAGTCTATGAGGAATATGACAAGAGCAAGTACATCAGACTTCTCACAGAATATATTAGAGAGTTTGTTCAATTCAAATTACAGGAATATGCAAAAGCCTGAAGAAGAAAATCTGAACGATCTTCTGAGAAGTAAGTTCTTTTCTCCATCGAGATTCTCTGAGGAGATTGAGAAGGTCGTTCTTGAGAACCCATCCATGGGTTACATGGATGCCATTGTCTTCTTCTGCGATAACAACAACATTGACATTGAGTCTGTTCCAAAGTTGATCTCTAAGCCTCTGAAAGAGAGGATTAGATGTGAAGCGATTGAAATGAATTTACTGAAACGAACAAGCAGAGCTAAACTTCCCATATGATTCCTAAGGTGAAACCCTTCGACGCTTACAAGTCCTACCTTGGACTTAAGAACCACTTTACCCGGTCTAACTATGACTGGCATAAGTACGCTGGAAAGTCGAAGGCATCTGTTCAAGCATTTTATAAAAGAAAGGACAGATTTTGGTTTGAGAAACTCTCAAGACAGAAGAATGATCAAGAGGTCATCGACTTCTTCGTCGCCAACTTTTCAATGAGCGATGACCCTGGAACTCTCTGGATTGGTGAGGTTATTCGTAATGGAGAAAGTAATTACACAGAGTGGAAGAAGAGAAACCAAGCTCTGAGTTATCACTTCAAGGAAGAGGTTGAGAAACTCTTTGATGGAAAAAAGTTTGATGATGTGTTTATGATTGATGGGTCACGTCACCCTGAGATTGTTAAGAAACATTTAGGAAAAGAGGTTTCTCTTGAAACTTTGATTATATTGGAGAGGATTTTGGGATTCAAGAAAGAGTTTGACAAGAAACTTAAAGACCCTGTCTGGCAAGTTCTTTCCATGAGAATGTCTAAGTATAATTCATTCCTTAGTGTAGACATTTTTAAGTTCAAGAAAATTTTAAAAGACGCAGTGTTATGAGTTTCTTTGATTCGGAAATTGTTCAAAAAGAAATGGAGGACATCACTTCTCTTCAGGAGGAGATCTATGATAATGTGTACTCCTACTTCACGATGAATAAGAAGGAGAAGATTGAACACATCAAACTCCTTCAAACCCTTGTTGACAAACAAAAGATTCTTTATGCTCGTCTTTCTCTCTCGGATGATCCCAGAGCAAAACAGATGAAGGAAAACATTCGTGACTCAGCAAAGAATCTTGGATTCCCTGATGATGCAGACCTAAATAAGATGTTCGCTTCGATGTCAAATATGATAACATTGATGATGGAGGCATTGGAGGAACAAGAATAACAGATAGTGGGCTGGACGATCCCTAAGCTAAGTCACACAAGCCAAATACAACAAATAGGTAAACACATGTCGTTCGAAAGTCTAAAGAAGCAATCCTCTCTGGGTTCCCTCACTTCCAAACTGGTCAAGGAAGTGGAGAAGATGAATGGTGGAGATAAAGGAGGCGATGAACGTCTCTGGAAACCCGAGATGGACAAAAGTGGTAACGGTTACGCTGTAATTCGTTTCCTCCCTGCACCTGATGGAGAAGATCTCCCCTGGGTGAAGTTGTTCAACCACGCCTTCCAAGGTCCCGGTGGTTGGTACATTGAGAATTCTCTGACCACTCTGAACCAGAAAGACCCTGTCACAGAGAGCAACCGTGATCTCTGGAACAGTGGTGTTGATTCTGATAAGGACATTGTCCGTCAACGGAAGCGTAAGCTCTCCTTCTACGCCAACATTTATGTGGTGAAAGATCCCGCTAACCCTCAGAATGAAGGTGGTGTCTTCCTCTATCGTTTCGGTCGTAAGATCTTCGATAAGATCATGGAAGCAATGCAACCTGAGTTCGAGGACGAGACTCCCATCAACCCCTTCGACTTCTGGCAAGGTGCCAACTTCAAACTGAAGCTGAAGAAGGTTGCGGGTTACTGGAACTATGACTCCAGTGAGTTCGCTGCACCATCAGCTCTTCTGGATGATGATGAGGCTCTGGAGGCAATCTGGAAAAAGGAGTACTCACTGGCTGAGATCGTTGCTCCTGATAAGTTCAAAGATTATGACACCCTTCAGAAGCGTCTTGACTCTGTTCTTGGAGTCGGTAAGCCCAAGGCTCGTCCTCAAGAGGATCTCGACACTGAGGTCGCAGAGACTGTCAAACCCGCAAGTGATGAAGAAGTTCTTCGTCGTCTTGAAGAGAGCGCTAAGGCAGCACGAGAGGTTGAACCTGCCACCTCTGTTGATGAGGAAGACCCGATGTCATATTTCTCAAAGTTGGCAGAAAGCTGAGGGAAATCGACCTTTGATTCCAAAAAAGGTCTAAAATTTTTTCCTGGGCAAAATTGACCCCCTTTAGGTTTTTCAGACCTGAAGGGGGTTTCTGTTTAGGTGTACAATCTGATGTCATCACCTTTCACAACACTTGGGCTCACATATTGAGTCGATCCTTGTTTGTATGGCATAATTCTGTCAAGGTCATCTTCAATCAACATGAGGTAGAATGGTTTGAGAACGTAAATGTTTCTCCTCTCTTCTTGGAGTCTCTCTTCCTCTTGGTAATTGGTCACCTCAACAGTGATTTCTGCTGCAGTCGCCTCACTTCCAAGACCATAATCATAATAATCAAGTCTGAAGTTCTTAGGAACTGTGAGACCAGCTGGGATGAGAACTTTACCCAATGAGTCAGTCACTTCAATGGTTTCATAGTGATTGGTTGCGTTGATGTTCTCTTCTGATCCATACTTCTTCATCAGATAATCATCATATGCTTCTTGAGTGAGTGGCCACTCATTTCCAGGATTGATGATGTTATTTCCAAGCATCACCACCCAATCGTAGTTGGGAGTGTCATAAACTTCCTGAGATACGTCATCTGGACGATCTCCTGGTCTAATCTGAAAGCGTGTGTAATAGAACAGATTATTGAAAATGTCTGGTCTAATTTTTGCTCTCTTGAAGAGGTTTTTGGTTCTGACGTAGTCACCATTCTTCGCATTAGGAAGACGGCTGACATAATCAAAGTCTGGAACGTGTCTAAAGTACTTTCTTGCCATTTTAGTAACCCATGTTGAGTGCGCCTTCTTCTGCGAGTTGGTCCCCCTGATAAATCGGTTCGAGTTCTGTGAAAGTTAAATCCATGTTATATGCTGTCATCGACCCATCGGGGTGAGTCATGTAGTTGTTGTCAGGAGTGTAATTGACATTAAATGACTGCAACGCCACAGGTTTGAACTTAGGAAGGAATGGATGTTGTGCGTCAGTGTCTCCAAAGATGTACTCCAGTGTGAAAATGTTAGGAGTCAGGAGGAAAATACTTCCGTTTGAAGTTGCAGGAGCCATGTTCTTTTTGAAGAACTTGATGATGCTTCTACACATACCTGCTTCCTCCAATTCTCTCGGACAGAGTTTAAAGTTGAAGTTGACAGTACGAAGTGTGGGACCTTGGAACAGAAGTTCCATGTTTGGGTTGAGAACTTGACCTGTCGCACGAGCAACAATGTTTCTCCCAACAGCTTGACCTGCGAAATAAGCTTTGATGAAAGGTGCCATTCCTGCATCTCCAGCCAGTTCCTGAGCGGATGCGGAGATGTCACCAATCAATCTAGAAGCTGCGCCTGTCAAATCGAAGTTACCCAGCGTTCCGATTGTGTTACCTGCAGCAGCGGCGAGTTTAGCCTGAATGGCGTTTAGTTCATCTGCACCCCACTTGACATTCGTGTTTTCTTGAATACTTGGTTGCATCGGAAGTAAGACACTTCCTTGAGGATCTCCAAGACGATTTTTACCACTACTAATTAAGTTAGCAGCAGATTTCTCTCCAGCAAGTACGTCTATCCCAGCGTCTGCCCCGGGCGCTGTGTATTCATAGGCACTAATTCTAATGTAATCAAAACCAAGTTCTTGTAAATTCGCTAAAGGATATCTAAGTTCCTTTACAGATGCTGCTTGGGCCGCGGCTTTGGTTTGAGCTGGTTTGATTCCATCAGAGTCATTTGTGAGTGGAATGCTGGTTTCACCTGTTGGATCAACACCAAAGTTTGCTGATGCTGTCAGTGGAAACGCGATATCGGAGAGGAAATTTACTGGAGCATCGGATAGAAATTGAGGTTGCGCTGAGTATGGGTTAAAGTCTGTAACTGTCCCATTATTATTCACTACCTGCCCTGTTGTGGGATTAACCACATAAGGAATCATTTGTTCAGTGGAATAATAAGTTTGAAGTGTCTCTGCCTGAAGGGGACTCTCGTACTTTGTTGTGTCATTGAGGATAAGTGCTCTGTCTTCATTGAAAAGAGGCACACCTTCCAAATAAAACTTCTCAGTGAACTGATCTACGGTTAATTGCTCACTCCCTGATAGACTACTGTTATAGAGTTGAGTGAACAATTCACTGTCAGTGATAGTCCAGTTTGAATCTGTAGACTCAGCAAGAAGTTTCCCCTGTGATGAATACAGTTGCATCTTGCCTGTACTTGTATCAGTGATCTCATCCACCTTTAGGGAGTCCCAAATTCTAGATGATTTATACGACGCCATTTGGTGAAGTTGTGGGTTTTAGTTATTTAGAGTGAATTTTTGATAAGCTATGGATCTGAGGTCACTCAACTCACTTTCACGAACAATATGAAGTTGGCTCTGGGTCTCAACCCAATCATAATTACGAACTTCTCCCCAGTGGTAGTTGATGCCCCTGAATCCCCACTCGAAGACACCGATACAAGCAATCAGTGGAAACTCATCATAAAGAATTCTTGGTGTCTTTGCTTTGTAGATGAATGTGTAATACTTTCCCACTTCTGGAACAACATCCGTATCTTTGAGAGTATCCATGATCAGTAACATCTTGTCATCAGAATCCTGAATTAGGGATGTTTGATCAAGAAGATCTCTTGTTCTGATTGGTTCTGAATTAGCCATTGAACAAGTTGTCCTCTGTGATTATTTTGAATTCAACTCCATTATCCAAACAGAAGTCCTCAGCAGCCTTCCACTTAGCTCGATTGACTTCATATGTCTTCACTTCATTGATGTAACTTTGAGTTACACGACTCCTCTTCTTTGGAGGCATTGTTTGTTTCTTTGGTTTGACTTCAACAACATATTTCTTGACTTTTCCACCCTTCTCTTTCACTTCAATCAGATAATCTGGAAAGTAACGATGAACTCTGTGATCGACAGGAGAGAGATAAGGAATGCTGAACTCTTCTGATGCCCACCTGAGGATGTTTTCGTTCTTATCACACCAATTGCAGAATCGTCTCTCCCAAGAACTTCTACAAATAATGTTGTTCGGATCACCTTGATATTTCTTTGGGTTACTCGGTTTGAACCGACTTTTAATAGGTCTCCCCATACCCACTAAATAAAGCATACTAATCAACCAATATTTAGATGGCTACCGCAGGCGGTTCAAATCCAAAGGCATCGAGTATCAGGACATCCGATCTCAGAACTCGCGTTGCAAATGTCGCAACAACAACCAATTATATTGTCAAACTACAACCACCCCCGCTTGTCGCCGCTTACTTGAGAGATAAAGGGTTTAATTACACCAGTGATGATGGTTATAATGTTGAGTTATCCTGTAATGTGGCTCAACTTCCTGGTTCCAGTTTCTCAACACATGAACAAAGGAATGATTATTCTGGTGTAACGGAGAGAATGGTTTATCGTAGAGAATATGATACCAATTTGTCTTTCACATTTATGGTGAATAATCAATATGATGCTGTTGAGATGTTTGATGGTTGGATGGACTTTATTGCTGGACAAGAAGACACCTCATCGTTCCTAAGTCCTTACGCTTCTTATCGGACTTCTTATGCGAACGATTATAGAACAAACATTCACATTACCAAGTTTGAGAAGAATGTTGATGCGAAATCACTAAAAGGTGAAAGACCAAGAGAATTGAGATACACCATGGTTGGTGCATATCCTATTTCAACACAACCAATGCAAGTTGGTTACGGGGACAAAAATAACATGTTACAATACAGTGTTTACATGACCTTCATTCGTTATGTGAGAGAAAGAGTAGACGCATAAACCCCACCTAAATATTCACACTGAGATTGTTATTACTTTACAATGCCTTTACCAAAAATTGCAACTCCAACTTATGAATTGGAACTGCCCTCAACAAAGAAGAAAATCAAATATCGTCCCTTTCTTGTAAAAGAAGAGAAACTCTTGGTTCTCGCAATGGAGAGTGAGGATACGAAACAGATTACAACAGCAATCAAGAACGTGCTGAAATCATGTATTTTGACCAGAGGTATTAAGGTTGAAGTTCTTCCAACATTCGACATTGAGTTTTTGTTTCTCAACATTCGTGCCAAGTCCGTTGGTGAGGTTGTTGAGTTGAAGTTGATTTGTCCTGATGATAGAATCACAGAAGTTGATGTTGAACTTGATATTGAAGAGATTCGTGTTCAGGAACAGGAGGGTCACAACAAAACAATCATTCTTGATGACAATCTGAGGATGGACATGAAGTACCCCTCTCTTGAACAATTCATCAAGAATAACTTTGATGTTGGAAATGTAGACATTGAGCAATCTTTTGAGTTGATCGGTTCTTGTGTGGATAAGATCTACAACGAAGATGAGGTTTGGGATACTGCTGATGTCTCGGCAAAAGAGGTCAAAGAGTTTCTTGAGCAGATGAATTCGAAGCAGTTCAAAGACATTGAGAAGTTCTTTGAGACGATGCCAAAACTCATTCACACAATCGAAGTTATTAATCCAAAAACTAAAGTTAAGAGTCCTATCGTGTTGGAGGGTTTAAACTCTTTTTTCGCGTAGGGATGGTACACATGTCTCTTGAGGCTTATTTCAAACTGAATTTCGCCCTCATGCAGTACCATAAATACTCACTGACGGAGATTGAAAACATGATTCCCTGGGAACGGGACATTTACGTTACACTCCTCCAGCAACATCTTGAAGAAGAGAAGAAACGGCAAATGGAGTAAATGGCAGATCCAAAGAAGTCAAACAAAATGTCCATCTCAGGTAACTCTGAATCGACTTCTGCTGCCAAGAAGAAAGGTATAAACTCAGTAAAAAGTAAGGCAACATCAACGGATATTGTGGATGTTGATGAGAATGTCGCAGAAGTAATTGGCATTCAAGACAACTTTGACCTATCATACGGGGAGTACAGAACTCTCCTAAAAGAAGCTGCTATCAGGGGAAGAGATGACAATTCACCAATTGATGGAGAAACAACAGAGAAGATCACACAAGAATACAGGAGAATAAAGGGAAAGGAAGGACAGATTAGACCTAAGGTAAAGAAGGTTTCCTTCCAAAAAGTATTCAATACAAAACCACCAAAGGTAGCTGGACTGATTGGTGGATCTTCTTCTCTTGCACTGAGATCACCAGATGCTCTGAAAGAAAAAGAAGAAAAAGAAGAAGACAAAAAAGAGATGATGATGGACAAGTATGTCTCATCATCTCTTACAAAGATAACAAAGAACATCTTTGACATTGAGAAAGTTGTTGTTACTATCTTAGGGGACGAAAAGACAAAAGCAAAAAGAGATAATCAGGCAATCCGCGATGCAAAGAGGAAAGAAAAAGAAGAAGCAGGTGAGAAGGCAGTTGCGAAAAAATCTAAGAGTTTCTTGCAAGGCTTCAAGCCAAAGATTCCTTTCATGGATCAAATCAAGACGTACTTTGGAAACATCCTTGCTGGTGGAGCAGTCTTAGGATTGTTGAATTGGGTCAATGATCCTGAGAATCAAAAAAAGATTGATTCATTTACAACATTCTTACAGGATTCTGTTCCAGTAATTTTGGCTGGGTTTGCTGCCTTAATTGCTTTTGATCTTGGAATGAAACTTCTTGGATTTGTGAAGCTTTTTGTTCCTGTCCTAACAACACTTATAGGGTTTATGATGAATCCTGCTGTGCTTCTTGCCCTTGCTGGGATTGGAGCTGCGATTCTAATTGATAAAGGTGTGGATATGGCCAGAGATGCACGAGAAGGTGCAGAGGCCCAAAAAGATCATGATGCACTCAATCAACAGCTGAGAGATGCAGGAATGACTCCAAGGGGGATGAACATCTCGTCAGACATTGGTGAAGGTGAAGATGGAAGAACACCAGCACAGGAAGCAATCTACCAAGAAGTTCAGAAAAGAAGAAAAATACTTCACAAATATAGTGAGGGTATGAGATCGGAGTTTGATGCTGTCGATCGTCTAAGACGAGAGCAAATCGAAGCAATTCAGGAAAAAGACTCGAAGTATACTATTAAGAATGTTTATGGTAATCGTGTTCTTACAGAGGAGGGAGAAGCAGAAGTAGAAAGAATCAAACAAGAAGCAGAAGAAAGGAAAAAGAAAATTCGAGAAGAGTTTGATAAGGAAGTTGCAACTCCTGGTAGTGTCATGAGGGGTGGTATTTCACTCACCGACCAAGTCATGGGAACTGGTGAGGTTACCACTGAGAGAATTGATGAGCGACTGAGCGCAGCGGAGAAAGCAAAAAAAGGAAGTAATACCAGAACAAGAGTTCCCGGTGTTGGGTCGATTGTCGCTGGAAGGAATTTCTTTGGTATTGCTGAAACGAAATACTACAATGTGAATGGAGAGCAAATTAAGAAAGAAGAATTCGATAAACTGGTTAAAGGTGTAAAGTCCAGGATAGAGGGTGGAGAAAAGATTACAATTCCATCAGTCACTCCACAACCAGGTGTTGGTCCTGGATCAGAGAAAGAAACCGCAGAAAAGGTTAAACCAAGAACTCTGACTGAAGCTGAATTTACTGAGGCAAGAAATAATGCTGACATCCTTGATGAATATAATGATGAAATTGGAAATTCAAGAAATTATGAAGAGTATTTGAAATCAAAGGGTCTCATCGTCCCTAGGGATGATAAAAAGATGGGAGTGGATGCAGAAGAACTTCCAATTGCTCCAGTACAGAAGACACAACCAGCCCCAGATCCTCCTGGAGTAACTGATAAGGATGATGTGACTGTTATGCCTGGACCAGAAGCTGGTCCCAACGCATCGACTGCTTCATCCCAACCAGCAGCTGATGTTGCCTTCTTCTCGTCTGAGGACACTGGTAATGATTCAATTCTTGGTGTGAAGGGTCTCTATAATGTAACGGCGGTGGCAGCATGATAGGAATGGTCCCTGGGAGTTTAGCTAAAGGTCTTCTTGGTGGAAGTGCCAAGAAGTCTTCGGTGCAGGGTGCAAGTCGAGCAATCGTCAGACAAACCAAACAAGACGGAGAAGAACGAGCGAAAGAGAAACCAAAGGCAATTCCTGTAAAGAGATCATCTCGTTCATCAGGTGGGATGAGTCTGGCTAAATTCACAGGAACATCTAGACCTGAGGAGAAAGTTGAGAAGATTCAAGTCGAAGAAGAGGGAGATGAAAAGGTTGCCTCTTCTTTGACATCTCTGGACAAAGCCACAAAGTCTCTCAAGGAGTCCATGGTGGCTCTTGTTACCTTTAGGAGAAAGCAGGATAAGGAAATAGAAAAAGAAGAGAGAACTGCAACGAGAGAAGCAAAAGAGAAAGGGTTTGAAATTGGAGTTCCTGGGTTCGTTCGCAAAGCCGTACAACCACTCATCAATAGGACGATGGATTATCTCAAGAACATTCTGATTGGTGGAATCATTCTTGCCATTGTTCAGAATCTTGAGAAGATCATCGATTACATTAAAGAA
>CEUT01063729.1_pt1 | contig 42696 bp, 23 predicted proteins | sample 531401 | NCBI WGS metagenome assembly CEUT01 (sample SAMEA2622821, study PRJEB7988) | marine metagenome | biome: marine biome (ENVO:00000447); feature: surface water layer (ENVO:00002042); material: "saline water (ENVO:00002010), including plankton (ENVO:xxxxxxxx)" | depth 5 m | reverse complement strand
AAATCGAAAATGACTTCTCTATTAGAGCAAGTTATTCATTCTAATAAATAACAATGGAGGAAATACAAATGAATATTAAAAGTGTATTCGCATCAGTTAGTGATGTAATCAGTGGTTTAGCAGGTGTACTAGGTGGTCTTGTTACTATCGGTATAATGTCTCAAATCATCTTCGGTACAGGAACTTTAGGTTTCGATATCGTTGGAAACATCTCTAGTCTTGTAAATACTTTCACTACAGGTGGAATTACAGGACTACTTACACTATTAGTTGTTTGTGCTATGTGGACAAATAAGTAAGTGTAAAAGAAGTACAGAATATGGAGTCACTATAAAAAGTGGCTCCATTTCTATTTTAATTTGGTAAAATCTTTAATATATATAATATTTATATTAAACAGACCGATGTAGTACTAATATAGGAGAATATGTTATGAGTAAAACAAGAAGTTCTCAAAAAAAGGTTTCATTATCCGAATTAAACAATCACGCAACTACAAATAAAAGACAGGCATTAAAAGACCTTAAAATGTTAAATTTTGATGATTTACAATATAAGAATCCAGCCCAACGAAGATTCTATAAAACTATATCAAAAAAAGATATAACATTTGGAATAGGTCCAGCCGGTTGTGGTAAAACATATTTGTCAGTTCACAGAGCGTTACGAGAGTTAGGTGATAAAAACAATTCTATAGATGGGATTGTTATTGTTAAACCTCTTGTAGAAGCTGCTGGAGAAAAGATAGGTTTCTTACCAGGTGATGTAGAAGAAAAGACAGCTCCATTTATGATGTCGTTTTATTATAATATGGAACAGATTATTGGTAAACAAAGATTAAATATCCTTAAAGAAAACGGAGTAATAGAAGTTATTCCGATGGCTTATATGAGGGGTATTACTTTATCTAATAAATTTGTTATACTTGATGAAGCACAGAATGCTACACCAGACCAAATAAAGATGTTTGTGACAAGAATCGGTGAAAATAGTAAATATATTATTACAGGTGATTTGGCACAATCTGATATTAAAAAACATCAGAGTGGTCTAGAAGATGCAATCAAAAGATTTGCAGGTGTACACGGAGTAGGTTTAGCATCATTTAAAGAAAAAGATGTTGTAAGACATTCTCTAGTTAGAAGATTATTGAAACGATATAAACCATCATTTAATGTTATTGATGAAGTATCTGCTGAGGATACTATATCTATGTGGATACACGATGAGGGTTTAGATACTCCTGAAGATGGGTCAGTAGATTATAATTACAAATTAAAGCAATAAAAGCTTTGGATATATCATATAAAGGTTGTATATTGTTATATGTATTTTAATAATATAGGAGAATCTTTATGATAAAAGTATCTCATGCTACATTGGTAGCTTTCATACCAATGTTAATATTGACTTGGTGGATGTCTGGAATGATAGATGAACACTATAAAGAAAAAGTGAGGTTACAAGAACAAGTTTGGATGTTAGAAGATAATTGTGGATATACAGAGGCGAATAAAATAGCTTTTAATGTTACAGTTACAACATATAATCCAACAAGACAACAATGTGATTCGACACCTAATATCACGGCTGATGGTACTCGTATTAAACCTTGGAAAGCTACTGAATATCGTTATGTAGCTTTGTCTCGTGATTTAATATCTCGTTGGGGAGGGCCTTTTGATTATGGTGATTATATTGTTATTGAAGGTACAGGTAAATGGGATGGAGTGTATCAAGTGAGAGATACAATGAATCCTAAATGGGTTAAAAGAGTAGATATACTTACTACAAATAGTAGATTTAAGTATGATAATATCACAATGTATAAGTATGTAAATGATGATTATTTACTTACTGGTACAGGTTTATAAACATAGGAGAAGCACAATATGAAGTGTATGATGAGTGTGGATGGCTCTACCGTCGTTAGAGTCTCAGATGAAAAAGCAGCGAAGTTATTTCACGAAGGATTTAGATATGTAGCAAAATCAATTTGGAAAGAAAAAGTTCGTGATGTAAACAAAAAAGAAAAAACAAAAAAATCTAAAAAAAGAAAATCTAAAAAATGATTTGGAATAAGTATATCTTAGCTACTATAATAATATTTTTTATTAATAATATTATCATATGGTATCAATTGAATGGACAGTTAGTTTGGCCTTGGTGGAAAACGACACAAGGCTTTATAACTTCTATGCTTATAGCTATTCCAACAGCGTATGGATTTTGGTTAGCAACTAAGTGGGGTTATGTAGGATTTGGTAATCTTTGGGCAGTTAGATTTATGGGATTTGCAACATCAATGATGACATTTCCAATTATGACATATCTTTACTTAGGTGAAACAATAACTTTAAAAACATTAATTACAATTATATTATCTATTATTATAATGTTATTACAATTATTATAATATATAATATAATATATAATATAATATATAATATATTATTATACTATAAATAGGAGATTAGAAAAAAATGAAATCATTAACAGCAGGACAACTACAAGAGAATTGGGATAAATTAATTACTTTAATTGAAGAAACATTCTCTGGTGAAAGAAAAGAAAAACTTTTAGAAATGTACAATTATTTCAAAGATAGAATGATGTTTGCACCAGCATCAAGTCAAGAACATTTTCATAATTGTTTTCCAGGTGGGTATGTTGAACACATTTTAAATATTGTTAGATACTGCAAAGCTTTTCATAAAGTTTGGGAAGATAACGGAGCAGTTGTAGATAACTATACAATTGAAGAATTAGTATTCGCAGCAATGCATCACGATTTAGGTAAAGTAGGTGATTTAGAAAATGACCATTACATTCCGAACGATTCAGAATGGCACAGAAAAAATCAAGGAAAGATTTATATTTCAAATCCTGATTTACATTTTATGACACCACCTGATAGAGGTATTTGGATTCTAAATCAATTCGGAATCAAAATGACACAGAATGAAATGTTAGGTATTAAACTTGCAGATGGAATGTATGATGATGGTAATATTCAGTATTTAAAAAATTGGTCACCAGCAGCTAAGTTAAAAACTAATATGGCATTGATTATACATCAAGCTGATATGACAACGACAAGAATTGAATATGAACAGAATCAATCAACAGATGATAAACCTGTCAATACAAAAGTTCCGAAAACGAAAGATGAACAAAAACAAGTCGACAACCTCAAACAAAAGTTTGATGAGTTGTTTGCAAATTAGGAGATAATATGTGGTTAAGTATTTCAATAGTATTACTTGTAATTAGTGTAATTGTTTCTACATTGTTATTTTATTCTTTAAGAAGAATAACACAGTATGAACAATTTTTAGTTAACATAGAAAGAGTAATACAATATAGTTCAGAAAGATTAAAACAATTAGATACGAAAGGTTCATTTGAATCTGATGATGAAATTGGTTTCTTTTTTGAAGAGATAAAAAAATTACAAAATATGTTAGATGATATTTTTGAAACAACAGAAACAGGAGAAAATAATGGCTAGAGGAAAAGTATATTTTGGTCAAGAAACACAAGACGCGATTGTTGAGTATAATTCAACAGATATACCGAGTGAAAAAAATGTAATATATAGAGATAGAATACATGCAGCGTTTGATAAGTTAGCTGAAAATATAATCAATACATTTAAGTTTACTTATTTTGATTATCCTTTCGAAGATATAAAAGCTGAAGTTGTTTCTTTTATGGTAATGAATATGCATAAATATGACCACACTAAAGGTTCAAAAGCATTTAGTTATTTTTCAGTAGTGGCTAAAAATTATTTAATATTACATAATAACAATAATTATAAAATGTTAAAAATTCACGATAGTATAGATACAATAAAACATAATCCAGATAAAGCAGACCACGATTATGATGATTTTATCACGCATGTACATAAATATTTTGATGTTAATATACCTAAAATATTTAGAAAGAAAAGAGATATAGATATTGCATATGCTATAGTTGAATTACTAGAAAAAAGACAAGAGATAGAAAACTTCAATAAAAAAGCTTTATATATATTAATTAGAGAAATGACTAATGTTGATACTAATCACATAACTAAAGTTGTAAATGTTATGAAAAAAAGATACAAGTCTTTACTTAATGAGTATAGTAAAGTAGGTGATATTAACTACTATCCTACAGGTAGTAAATTTTTTAGATAAGTAATCACATCATTTCAATAAAAAACCTATTACATTTGTGATAGGTTTTTTTATTTATAAGCATTATTTTCATAAACTTTATATTTATATATGACTAGTTACATTTTGTATATCAAGGAGAATGCTATGAGTGATAAAAATAATCTAGAAATATTTGAAGGAAAATCGTTTCAAGACTTGACAAAAGACATATATGATAATCAGAAGAATAAAAAACTTCAATTAGATTTATTGATTCAAGAAATACACGGTATGATTCAAACACTTGATGATGCTGTATTAGTTGCTCCATTGATTAGAGAGTTTATGGAAGTAGCGGTCAAAAACGATGAACACCTAGTAAAACTAGCGGGAGTTCTTCAAAGAATTATGTCTAAATCACAAGGTGAAAGTGATGAATCTATGTTACTTTCAGATACAGAAAAAGAAGAATTATTAAATAATTTACAAGATATTACAAACGATATAACTAGTAAAATTGATAATAAAAAAGTTGACGACTTAAAAAAAAACAAAAAATGGGTAAGTAATTAATGAGCTTTATAGATAAGTTAAATAGTTCAATAAGTTCAGCACAAGCTAAAATAGATTTTGATACAGATATACAATCAGCCAGAGTTGAATATGTTGTTACTGAAAGAGATGATATATGTACTCCTAGCAGTGCTACTTTAAATAGTTTTAGGAAGGGTACTCCGGTAGCTAATTTAAATAGTATATATGTTACATTTGCCTATACAAGTAAACACATACAACATTCAGGATATTCTAAAATTTGGGTAGGACCCATTAAACCTTTAATGAGAACTTTTACTGATACTCCTACTAGAGGTGATGATGTTTGTATAATTTGGGTAGAAGATGTAGCTTATTATTTGGGACCTTTAAATAGTAATAATTCTGTACAATACAATCCTAATAGAACTGTAGAATCTAAAATAATAAAAGGAGCTACATCTGGTATGGTAGGTGGTAAAATAAAAGGTAAAGATTTACAAGGTATACCTAAGAATATTAAATATACAAGTTTAGCTAGATTAGAAAAACCATATGATGAAACTTTAGATTATCCAATAAAACACAACGGTAATGATAACGGTTATGATTTAGCAACAGAAATAGACTTAACGCAAAATGGTGGGAAAATGAATCATCAACAATATATTAGAACATTCGGTACACCAGGTGATACATATATAGAAGGTAAATTCGGTAATAGTATTAGGTTAGGTAGTAGAAATAGTGGTCCTGTTACTTTTATTTCTAATTTAAGACAGAAAGAAGGTGAGACAGATAATTCTAATGCATCTTTAGAGACACCATATGATGGTGTTATTGTCGGTATGTTATCTGAATTTAATATTCAAGATAGCTTTCTTTTACCTAAACCTTGGGAACCATCGTGTAACAGCCCAAACAATAAAGAATTTCCTGTAACATATGAACCGAAGTATGAAGGTAATCAATTATTTATATCTTCTGATAAAATTATCATAGATAGTAGACCAGGTCAAGGTAGAAATTCTTTCGATAATGGTTTATTACTTTCTTCATTTAATGATATAGAATTAGGAACAGCAGAAAATTTAAATATTCATACAGCTAAATCTACTGTTATCGATTCTAAAAATATATTCTTAGGTAAAAATGCAGAAAATAAATCAAACCCACTTGTGTTAGGAAAAGAATTAAGTGACTTATTAGAAAAAATAATAGACGCGATAGGTAATCTTTCAGTAGGTGGAACTATCGGTGGTATGTCGGCACCTGTTAAAGGTTCACCATCATATGTAGGATTAGAATCTATTAAAAAAGAATTTAAAGAAATACTAAGTAATAAACATTTTATAGAAGAAAACTAAAGAGGTATAATATGAAAAAATCTGAATTGAAAATGATGATAAGACAAGTTGTTAGAGAAGAAATTAAATTAGGTTTAAAAGATTTACTTTCTGAATTAAAACAACCTACTAAAACACAATCAAAACCACAAAATAAAATTACTGAAAAAAAGAACTTTTCTAATAATTCAGTATTGAATGATGTACTAAATGAAACAGCAGGTGATGAAGAATGGAAAACATTAGGCGGTGGTAAATTTGATTCAAATAGTATGAATGATATTCTAAAAAGTAATATGGGTATAAATCAAAATGACATCGTAAAAGATACAGCTGTAAACGCAGGTGTCAATCCTGAAAAAATACCACAGCATTTAGAAAATGCATTAACTAGAAATTACGGTGAGGTAATGAAAGCTATAGATAAAAAAGCAAAACAAAGTAGAGGTGTATAATAAATGGCGAATAAATATTCTACATTAAGACAAGGTCTATATGAAGCATTAAAAACACCATTAGACAATACTGGTATACCAATCACCCCTGCTCAGCAAAAAGAACTTAAAGGTATCGCCAATAAACAAGCAGACACTATAATAGAGTTCTTAACAAGACAAACTCTTACAGTTACTGAATTTAAAGCTGCAGTAGAATTAGATACATTAAAAAATAATTCTATAGACGCTTCAATTAAAATGCCTTTTACATTTTCTATGATTGGTATATATTTAACTGCGATAAAAATGATTTTTGAACCGTTAAATAAAATACCGATAACTAAACCAGCATATTCTGCGATAATAGGTATTATAAGTCAACTTGAAAAAGCAATGCAATCATTAGTACCTTCTAATCCAGGTAAAGATAATGTAGAAGTGCCAGTTGAAGTATCAAAAGATGAGACAGGTTTAGTAGCACATGGACACGCATTTGTTGGAGCGGAGGCATCTAGTATAGGACCTGATGGGTCAAAATTAGCTAATCCAGAAGGTAATCATACTAAAGTAGTTTTACATAAAAGTAAAATAGCTAATTCAGAAAAGAAGAAATTAAACTAAGGAGAATAAACAATGGCATTACCATTACAATATTTTACATCAGGTTCTAGAATACCTAGTACTAATGATGACTTGAATGAAGAATTATATATAGGTATATCAATGCCATTAAGGAATAGTGAAATAAGTGGTTCATTAGGATATTTTGAATCTACAAATTATACAGGCGATGCTATAAAAGAAAATTTAAGAAATTTATTAAATACACATAAAGGTGAACGAATAATGAAATCAAATTTTGGTATAAATTGGAATAAGTATTTGTTCGAACAAACAACAGAAGCTATAAGAGGTAGATTGGCAAGAGAAATAAGAACATCTGTAATTAGATATATGCCATATTTAACTATTAAAAAATGTGTAGTAACTGAAAGGGCAGCTGAAAGTGATTTAATGTTATATGTATATTTAGAAGTAAGATATAAAAGACAAGATTTAGCAGTCGGTAGAGTATTTAATTTAGGTGCTGCAGGACAATCAGGTACATATTAGGAGAATAAAAAATGCCATATGGAACAGGAAATAAAAATAATTTAGCCAACATTAAAGAAAATAGAGTTCGATATAATGCAAGAGAATTTGATGAATTAAAAGCGAATCTTATACAATATGCGAAATCATATTTTCCAAATTCCTATAGAGACTTTAATGAAGCTTCACCCGGTATGATGTTAATCGAAATGTCTGCTTATGTAGGTGATGTACTAAACTTTTATATTGATAAGCAGTATCAAGAAATGTTATTACCGTTAGCTACAGAAAGAAAAAATATAATAAATCTAGCTAAAATGTTAGGTTATTGTTATTCAAATTGTACACCGGCATATACTGAACTAACATTCACACAAGAGTTTGATGCTATAACAACAGATATTAGAGACATAAGACCTGATTGGTCACAAGCAACATCAATACCTAAAGGAACTAAAGTTACACAAGGTTCAAATATAACATTTGAAACATTAGATGTAGTTGATTTTAGTGTGAGTAGTTCAATAGATTCTGGTAGTGTAGTACAAAGTCAAGTTGATAGTAATGGTATAGCGAGTAAATTTAGTGTAACAAGAAAAGTAAAGGCAGTAGGAGCTGAAACAAGAACAGCAACAAAAGTTTTTTCAACTGCAGAAAAATTTAATACGATGACGATAAATGACGATAAACTAATTGAAATATTATCTTGTACAGATACAAACGGAAATGATTGGTATGAAGTAGATTATTTAGTACAAGACAGAGTACCTATCGAAACTCATTATACTTCTGATGACGACCGATTGACAGCGTATACACCTTTATCTGGTAGTGGTGTTTTTGAAGTTCCTGTACCTTACAAATTACAATACATAAAAACAACAAAAAGATTTACAGTACATAAAGACGAAGATTATAACACTATATTAACATTTGGAAACGGTATAATAAGAAATGGTCAAACTTTAGAAACTACTTTTTTACAAACTCAACAAGTAGGTATTAATATACCAGGTGTAACTGATGATTTAACTGATGCTATAGACCCTACTTTAGGTGATGCGTATGATACATTAGGAGAAATTCCTACAAATACAACATTGACGGTGACTTATAGAACAGCTGGAAATGTCTTACACAATGTAAATGAAAGAAGTTTGACTACACATAATTACACTGGTGCTAACGCGGCGGCAGTGTCAGTTACTAATTTAGAACCGGCACGAGGTGCTTCTGAAACAGTATCTACGAGAGAAATAAAAGAACAGGCGATGGCTCACTTTAAAGCACAAAATAGATGTGTTACACGAGAAGACTATGAAGCTAGAATTTTAAATATGGATTCTAGATTCGGTGGGGTTGCAAAAGTATATGCAGATAGAGATACTACAGCACAGAGTTTATATAATAAAGTACCTAACTTAGAATTATTATTGAACGGTGTTAAAAATTTTGTAAATGATGTAGCTAATGGTGATTTTAATATGGAAAATAATAATGTGACTTCAACTGATTTATTACCATATTTTGATTTAAGAGAAGATGGTATAATAGACCCAGCAGATATAGACGCAGTCTCTGATATACCTACTCAATTATCACACGCAGGTGGTACTGTTAATATTCATTTATTATGTAAAGATAGAAATAATATGTTATCAGATAATATACCTAGTATGTTATTCGCTAACATAACAAGTTACTTGAATGAGTTTAGAATGTTAACAGATGATATAACACTAAAGCCAGGAAAAGTAATAAATTTTGGAGTAGTATTTGATGTAGTTGCAAATAAATTTACTCAAAAACATATAGTAAAAGCTAGATGTATAGAAAAAATAAGAGAATATTTTTCACAAGATAACATGCAATTCAGAACACCTATCTATGTAAATCAAATTGAATATGAACTGATGTCTATAGAAGGTGTTAGAGCTGTAAACCATGTTACTATAACACAAAATAAAGATTGGAGAGCAGTTGATACTCCAGATGTTTTTAATTTAGGAGATTCACCAGGTTTATTTACAAAATTTTATGATTTAGAAATTGGTGGTTGGTCTACATTAGATACTAATCTTGGATTTGGTTATGAATATGATTTCTCAAAATTTTATGATAATAACGCAGTAGGGTCATCTTTAGTCGGTGATGGTATTATATTACCATCTATAGACCCATCAGTTTTCGAATTAAAAAACTTTAGACAAAACATAAAAGGAATAGTGAGGTAAAAAACAATGCATTATTTTATATATTCAACAGCAGATTCGTGGATAACAAGTGGTTCTCTATACGCGGGTATAAGTTCAAGTAATTCTCAACAAAATTTCGGCCAAGATGAAATATTAGAAATAAAAAAAGAATTTATAGACAGTAGTCTATTATACTTTTCAAGAGCGATTGTAAACTTTAAAGGTACAGACTTAACTGCAATATCTCAATCTATAGTTGACGGTAAAATTACAGACCCAATATATAAATTAAGATTGTATGAAACAGAAGGTGTTTCTGATATGTCGACAGAATATACTTTGACAGCACAACCTATATCAGAATCTTGGGATGAAGGAATAGGTAAATTCGGTGATAACCCAGTAACTAAAGAAGGTGTAAGTTGGAAATATAGAAATCAATTTGTACAAAATGGTACAAGTACAGCTTGGGATACAGAAGGTTGTACAATTTACTTAGACCAATCATCAGCACAAACAGCATCTGCTACTGTAACAATATCAGATTATACAAGTTTAACTGGTGATACAATACACCTTATAAATACAGCAGGGAGTGGTGTAATACTTACTGAAGGTGTTAACTGGGATGCGGAAACAAATAATGATACATCAGCTACAAATCTATCTAATATAATAGGAGCACAGACAGGACTATCAGCATCAGCTGCAAGTGCGGTTGTTACATTGTTTCAAGAAATATCAGGTTCAGCAGGTAATACAACCATAACTCCTAGTGCCGGGGGTTGGATTGTAGCCCCAGCGTTTACAAATGGCCGTGATGCTACAGCTCAAAGTAGTTCTATTCAAACATTTTCTTATGAATCACCTGATGTTAATATGGATGTTTCTAATATGGTTGAAGGTTGGTTTTCTGGTTCACTATCAAAGAATAACGGTATGTTATTAAAATATAGTGGTAGTCAAGAAACAGATAATACAACTACTGGACAATTAAAATTTTTCTCAAGAAATACAAATACAATTTATCCACCCAAATTAGAAGTTCTATGGGATGACCATATACCGGCTACAGGTGATAATACTGGCAGTTTGTCTGAAATTGATGTTACAGGTACTGTTGATAATTTTGTTTATGTTAAAGGTTTAAGAGATAGATATAAAGAAACAGAAAAAGTTAAATTTAGAATAGGAGCGAGACCTAATGTTATACCAAAAACAGTTTCAACAACTTACAATGATGTTACATCATCATTTATTCCAGAAGGTAGTGGGTCTTATTCAATAATTGATTCATCAACTGGCGAAGTTTTGGTACCATTTGATACTTATAGTAAACTATCTTGTGATGTTAGTGGTTCTTATTTTAATCAATGGTTAAATACATTTCAACCAAATAGAGTTTATAAGATTTTAATAAAGGTTTTATATAATGACAATCAAGAAATAATTTATGATGATAATTTCGAATTTAAAGTAGTGAGGTAGTAATGCTAGCGACAAAAGAACAGATATTAGACAGAATATCTATGTTACTAATAGAAAACTTTAGTCACCCAAATGTTAATACAAGTGATATAAGTGAATGGCAACAAGCTATCGTTGACGGTAATATAACATATAACACAAATGATAGTGATGAGATTGTTTTATTTGGAAGTGATTTAGTAGCTGACAAAGAAGATTCAGATGTAGTTAATATTATTTTTGATTTTATGAAACAAAATAATTTATCAGTAGACTCTATTACTTTTGACCCAATTAACTTGCACTTTTATGTTGATAATTTACCTTTAAGTTCAATAAATTCAGAAGTACAATCTATAACTTTAATAAATAATTTTAGTCAATACATTGACTTTGACCAAACACATAAAAATATAGATAATGTTAAAGCACAAGAAATATTAGATACTGAAATATTTGAATTGATTCCAACCGCAGTAAGTAGACAAGAACAAATAAATCAGTTCTTTGCAGACTATGAAAAATTAAAAGGTGATGTTCCACCTTATGAATTAGACAATGACGGTGATACAGAACTTGATAGTATGACACCTGACACATCTGCAGAATATTCTGGTTCACACGATATATCAGGTGTACAAGAGCAGGGTTTAGATGATAGTAATTCATTTATAACTAGATTAGATGCAGATGCAAATGAAAATAATCAAGGTAAGACTTTACAAAGTTTAAGAGATAACTTAAATGAATATTTAAAAGATATCGATTTAGAAGCAGAAGCACAAGTAGAAGATGATAGACCAGAGTATGAAAATAAGTCTGCTGGTTATTTGAAAATAAGACATTTAAATCAAGGTTTAATTATACGAAAACAAGAAGGTGATGATATAGGTATTGAAAAATTAGTAAGAATACCTGAAAGTAGTGCATTCGGTCCTAATTATTTAGTTAACGGATTTACAGTTACAATGTGGGTAAAGTTTTTAGATAGAGTAAACAAAGGTACTCTTTTTAATTATGGTAATCCTTTTAGACTAGATAGACCTAAAGGTATACGATTAGAAACATATGTTTTAAATAAAGATGAAACATTGATATCAGAACCAGATGTAACTTGGGGGTCAATAGCTCCTCCTGATTTTTTTGTAGATAATGATTATGAAAGATTTGTAAGATTAGTAGTTAGAGATAATTTAAATAAATCTGAAACTTATCCTAAAGGTAAAATGTATGATTCACATATAGGTATGCCAGGAGCTCCTTATGATAGATTTATACCTGAATTTGGATATAGTGTAACTGATACTGTAGATTATAAAAGAGGATATGAAAGGAGACTATTAACGAATAAGAGAGTGCCGATTGATTTTGATGAATGGTTTTTCATTGTAGCATCATATGACCCAAATATAAGTGACATAGATACTGATGGATTTGATGAAAATCCAGATTGGTGGAATGGTAATATATCAATTGCATCAGCGTCTGACCCTTCAGAACCTATATACACACATAAATCAGGTTATGGTACTAAATGTAAAGTAGAAATAATTTCTAAATCAGATTTACTTAGAGCTCGTGGTTTTAAACCAGAAGAGGAATAAATAATAATGTCTACATTATTAAACCCAGGAAAAAATACAATTCAATTTAATAAAGCATCGCAAGGTATGCACGAGGCTGTATCAGGCCTATCTTCAGAACAGAGAAGTTATTTTGAAAATCATCTTGAAGTTATGTATAGAGTTTATCCGGATAATACAAGAGATATTATTACAGTAGACCAAAATTATGATATATCTGGAGCCGGATATATAAGTCAACAACAATACCAAGTAGCTACCTGTGAGTGTATTTCAAATATGAATAATGAGTTGAATTTGAATAACGGACTAGGTGGTAATTTAGTTTATTGGTATTGGCAAACTGTAATATTAAATTATTCAGAAAATGCTCCATCTGACCCTGAAGATGTCGAGTATAATAACGACATATGTGAATGGGATGGACTAACACCAGACCATTATCCTTTATCAGTATATGATAGTAACGGAGAAAATATAGCATATTGTTGGGATATAAATCAAGGAGAAATTCAACCAAATGCACAATTACAAAAAGGTCAAGTATATAATTTTGTAATTAATCAACCCGGAATAATAAATATACCTGAAGCTTATCAAGTTCAAGAAACTGATGAAACTTATAGTGAGTGTATGGGATACTCTGAATATTGTAGTGAATATTTTGAAGATTTTGGAGTATGTCCAGATAGTTTACAAGAGGGTGAAGAAAATATATTAACAGGTGGTTGTATGTATAATCAGACAGTAATATCATCAGGTCCGTCTTCTACTAATCAATATGTAATGGAACAAGGTGCATTATATGAAGTTTATATGAAATCTGATATGGAACCTTTCTTTTTATTTCACGGGTTTGATGATAGTTCTACTCTTGCTGCATACGGTTATTACTATGATTTAGTAGGTGGTATGAATAGAAGAGGTAGTAGATGTAATTGTTGTGGTTGTTCTTATACTGGTTCAAATAGTTCAGGCTCACCAGCAGAAGAATGTTGTGCTAGAATACACGGAGGTATAGCAGCTGAATATATAGTAGAACTAAATTCTGCTTGTGATAGAGATTCGCATGTATGGCCAGATATGAATGGATATAATTGTTTTAGAATATCTTCACCACCTGGTTATAATTTATGTGGACCTGATATCAATCAGTACACTGGTGGATTTAATCCTGTATATTGTTTACCCGATGAAACTTGTTTAGTATTACCTAATATAGAAGAACAAGGTCAATGTGTAGAAGGTTGGGATGGATTAATTTATCCTCTTGGTGAAACACCAGCTACTCCTGAAAATACAAGTTGTCCAGACGGTACTGTTCCTATACAAGGTGATGAACTTAGTTCATTCCCAGGAGCTCAACAATGGGTTGATGATTATAACGCTAGTTGGGGAAACATAGTTATTGGGCATGTACCAGGTTGTTGTTATCAACCACCACCAGAGGCTTCAATGAACTATGTATGTCAATCAGATGATGCGATATCTAATTTTGAATCAAATTATGAAAATACAGGAGTAGGTTTTATAAGTGATTATGACACTTTTATTAGACCAGTTGGAATAGACGGTAGTAGTTATGATTGGAATAATTATAATTGGACAAATGTCCAAGGTGAAGATATTTATTCTCCGTCACACAATCCAGAAGCAGGTGAACAGATTGACCCTAGAAAATTATGTAAATGGATACATTCATATGTAAAAAATTCAAATGACCAATTTGGTAGTTGGCCAAGTTATATAGCAGAGAATGTACCAGACTATAGTAATATTGCAGCTGTTGAAGATGCACAAGTAGGTTTAAATCAACCTAACCTTACTAAATTTCAATGTTATTATGCAGATATAATAGACGGTTGTAAAATACCTACTGCATGCAATTATAATGATTCAGCTGAATTACATAATGATGCTATGTGTTCTTTTGAGAGAGATTGTTATGGAAATTGTAGAAAGAATTTAGATGGTAGTCATAATAACTTTGCATATTGGGGTCTAGACGAATGTGGGTTATGTTCAACTACACATCCTAATTATGCAGATAGTCCAGTAGCAGATGAATTTTATGCAGGTGATTGTGGTGAATGTAGAGCAGATGAAAGAATAAATATTGCAAGTTCATATCTAGGACAAATAGGTTTAAGTGATACATATTCAGAAACAATATGGTTTCACGAAAGAAATTCTGCACCATATAGTTTATATGACGGTGATGCTATATGTTATGCAAATTCAGAAAAAAGTTGTGTTTCGATTGAAGTTGAACTAATTGGTGGAGAGTGGTATTTAATAAATGATATACCACAATCTTATAATTCGTCAGGTACTTCTTGGACACATCACAATATAAATAACTTTTTAATTACAATAGAAAACTCTGGTTTTCAAACTAACGGGTGTGAAGTAGACTGGCAATTACTGGCATCAGAAGCCGAAGCAGGTAATGTATTTTCAGGAATAAATTACTTACCATTTAAACAGATACGAGCTGCATGTGGTCTACCACCTCATTTTAATACAACACAACCAGGTGAGAATTGGACCTTTGGAATTGTAAGTACTAATTATTCAGGTACTATAACAGATTTATTAAAGAAAAGGTCTGAATTAATAGGAGACCCAGTTGCAAATGATGATAATGTAACAGATTATTTTGTTAGTCCAAAACCTGTTGATAATATACCATACGGAAGTCAGTTTTGGGGTTTGATTCCATTTCAATATATAGGTATTGAAAGTGATATCCCAGTACAACAACCTTATGATATAGCAATAACAGAAGTAATAGACGGGACTGATTATGATAATAGAGTATTTGTTGCAAATCCAGAAGGTGATTTAAGTAATCCTAATTTTACTTTTGAAATAGGTAAACCATATCATTTTAGAATACATATTAATCCAACAGGTATTGATGCTACACCTGGTATATTCGGAGATGCATTTCAATTTACTGCATTAGGAAATAATATTAGTTATTACGATAGTGTTACTCAAAATTTAATGTTGAATAGTTTAAGTAAAGTAATTTGCTGTGAAGATACAAACGGTAATAATATATGTGATATACCTTTACAAATGGATACATATTGTCTGTCTACGATGTCCCCCGATGTAGGTATACCACCTTTGTATGACACTATAACACATTGTGGAGCATTAGAAGTAAATAATATAGTTCATCATACTACTTACGGTGATGTAAACGGTTGTATGGACCCAACGGCTATAAATTATAATCCAGAAGCTACTAATGAAGTTCCAGAAGGTATATGTTCATATACAGTACCATTTCAGTTTAACCATGAAGCTGGTAATTTAGGTAGTAATGTAACACCTACACCACCTCCATCTTCAGAAATGCATTTAGAAACAAGAAAATATAAAAAAGAAACTCAAGAAGATGTAGAATCGATAAATACATTTATTACATTTTGGGATTATAACTTTTCAACTCATCAACAAGTTTGGACTATAAATGATATTGATGTAAATATAACAACTCAAAATATTATTACAAATAGTATAACACAATTAGAAGAACAAGGTATTCTTAAAAACTTTTCAATAAGAAGTGAAATGGGTAATAATGGACTAGAACATTTTGGTAGTATAGGTTCTAGAACTTACAACGGTGTAGGTTATTCTGAGGTTCAGAAATATAGATTACATTTAAATTATACACCTAGTAATGATGTGACTGGTGATTTTGATAATTTATCTCGTATAGAAATTAAACATCCTTATCATAATGTTTATTCAGAATTATATTGGCAATTAATATTAGTAGCTAAAAATGACTATCCTAAAATAAAAACATATGGTCCTAACTTGTTAAAAAAATCTCAAGTAGATATCGAAACAGAGCAGGGTTGGTCAATGTATATGAATACTAATATACACGATACTATTACTACGGATAAAGTTGTTCCGGGGACATTAGACGGACCAGGTTTTAGTAATAATGATGAGTTTAAAACTGTACCTTGGTTTAAAAATCATCAATTAAACCATGGAGGAGCACTTCAAGATACACCAAAAGAAAATATAATATCACATGCCATGGTTCATAATTTAGGTAGTATTTTAAGATTTCCACATAGAGTAGAAAATGCAGGTGATAATGATGCCGCGGCAAATATTCAAGTTTATACAAACGCTTCTTTAGGTGAAGATAATTATGTTGTAAGTTGTTGGATTAAATACTTGAGTGGTAATATACCAGATGACGCAGGTGATGATTTAGTAAGACTTAGAGTTAGAAGGCATCTATATCCTTATACATCTTATTCAACTTTAAATCTTATACCCGCTTTGAGAAGTAGTAGAGATAATGGTGGTAATTGGAAAAGAATAGAAGATACTGTATCTTGGCATAATGTAGGTTATAAAGTAACAACAGTAGCTACTAGTTATGATACTCTTAACGAATTTGAATATGCAGGTACTCCCAAATTCTGTATCGAAGGTCTTTCTGGTCCTGAATGTACCTATCCTGTTTTACCTGTAAGTGAGTTAATATTATATAAAAATATTTTGATGTATCGTTCTGATGTGGGCTGGTATAAAACAAGTGATGAAATACAACCTCTTAGATTCTCATTTGAATCTGCCGGTAATACATTTGAAGACGGTACTAATATTGCAATAGGAGTATATGGGGCTCAAATAGAAAGAGACGAAGACTATGTTAATTATAGTGCTGCAACAAATGAGCAAGGGTTAACATTTCAAGAAGGTAAAAGATTTACAGATAAAGTAAACGATGAATATTTTTTACCAGCTGGTCCTCAAGCTGCTGATACTGAACATTCTAATACTGAATGGGACAATACACCTGAGTGTAATCCTAGAGTTAGTTATAAATTTACAACAATTAAAGATAAACGATATTTATCAGAGGAACTATCTGAAGCTAGTCAAGGATATATTTTTAGAGAACTAGAAACTTGGAAAGGTTATGGAGAGAGTTTACAGATAATGTATAACAATTGGTATTATGAGGACCTTAGTATGTATAATGATTTTGAAGATGAAGAATATAGTCTTTTAGATTCACATACAGTATTAATTCAACAAGATGATATATATGAGCATGAGTGTACACCTTGGGTTGGTGGTTATTCAGTATATCCATCTGATGATGAAATTGGTGGTGGAGCAGGAACTACACCGCCGATTGACCAAGGACAACTAGGAGATATCGCACAAAGTGATTTAGATACAGGAGCTGTAGGTGAAACTGGTGGCTCATCAGGAGGTAATACATAATGGCTGATTGTCCTCCAGGGTATTACGAATGTCCATGTGGTGGTTGTACCAACCAAGGTTGTGACCATTGTTACGACCAAGAAGGTTGTGCAGACCAAACAGCTATAAACTATAATGATGGTTGTACAGAAGATTATCCTTGTTTGACTTGTGATATGAGTTCATATCCACCTATAGATACAAGTTGTTGTATTATGCCAGAAATAGGTTGTACTGACCCTGGAGCTACAAATTTTGATGGAGATAGTTCTTATTGGTTACCGTGTTCTGAACCATATCCAAATGCTTGTTGTGAATATGAGTGTCAATATAATAGTGATTGTGAACCATTAGAATTTTGTAATACTGATGTAGAACCTTTTGAGTGTCAACAAGGAGGTACTTCAGTAGGGTGTACAGACCCAACAGCATATAATTTTGACGCTACTGCAATTGTAGATTTATATGACGAATGTAATTATCCTCCAGGACTAAATACTTCTGCAAATCCAAATCATCTACCAATATCAACAGATGATGAACCATATTATTTGAATGTAATAGCATATGAATATAATCAGAGTGACAGATATATAGAATTAACTAATCGTAGTTATACAACAATTAAACCGAAAAAATGGACTAATATACCTTGGGTAGACACGGAACCAGTAGACGCAGCGTATGGAATATTAGAAGATACTAGTATAGATATACCACTTGATATATTTTTAGATTATGGTTACGATTATAATCTCGAAGATAATTATAATCCTCTTCTTGTTTGGGAAATTGATACTGAATATATGGATAGTTCAGTTAATTACGGAAGAATTTTTACAGATGAATCTGCTAGATTATGGCCACAATTTAATTCAAGTTGTTCAGATAGTCCTTATAACGATTTATTCGGTACAAGTGGTGCAAATATTTATAGTATAAATTGTTTTCATTATCAACCTAATCCAAATTGGAATGGAATTCAAACAATTTTCGCTAGAGCTAGAGTTTTAACTCAAGAATCTATGATTTTCTCATATCACAGTGGTAATGGTCCTGAACCAGTAAATACTAATAGTTTTAATCATATGCGGTCTATTAATATCAACAAAGAATCACCATGGAAAATAGTAATTTGGGCAAGAAATACTCAAGCTCAATTTGAAGTTTTAATAAACAAAGCTGATGGTGGTGAATATAATCCAGGTACTGGTCAGGTTAAATTAGGTGAAATTAATTATAATAATGAATATTCAACACAAGGGTTGAGACCTTATGTGTTTGAAGTAACTAAAGATTTTTTAGATAGTGCAGGTGCTCTTTCATTTTTAGGTAATTATTCTGTAATAGTAAGAGCTGTAGAACCAATTTCAGCAGACGAATCATCAGACACTATAGAAATAGCAAGTGAATATTATTACCACTATTCAGATGCAGATTATGTAACAGAAAGAGTAGAGTTAAATTTAAATGTTATACCTGTACCTGATGCATTTGAATATGAAGAAAATTCAGATTACCCTATACCAGAATCAATTGATGTACAGGCATCAAATGCTCAAGGTAATATAAACTTTGATTTGTTTGCGGGTAAAAGATGTTCAGAATCAAAATTTGAATGTGACGATATAATAATAACTCAATTTTTAACTTCAGAAATAAAAATAAATCCATATCAATCACCTGTAGGTGAAACTTTTCCAACTACTACTGGTTTAGGTGATATACAAAATTTAAGATATACTTTTTATCACGATGAAGAAACTATAACTAAAAAAACTTATTTAACAGTTTCAACTAGAGACGCTGAAGGTGGTTTATATGTAGCACTAAACGGACAAGTTAGACAGATAAGTATGACAGAAGGCCTTAACTATGACCAAGGTGATGGTGTATTCAATGTTACTATGGATACTCAAACATTTGAATTTGAAGTAGAAGATAATGCATTATTATTTGGAGAAAATCTTGTAGAATTTTGGCGTCTTACTGATGGTGGACAATTACTAAGATTTGCTGTATGGCAAAAAAATGAAACAGCTTGTCCAATAGCTGGAGAGTCGTGTGACCCGTGGGGTAGTATTTTAGATTATGATGTAGTAGCTGACGGTGATATAGCTGCCTTAGGTGATTGTGTAGTTAATGGTATATGTAATGAAGACTATACTTTAACACAATTAGGTATGATATTCTATGATTATTTTTTATCTTATAATCACAATGAAATAAAAAATATTTTATATCCAAATGAAATTATAAACGGTGTTTTATTTCAAAGTTCAGTACAAGATTATCAAGCGTTTAAAGATAATTGGGAAGCTAATCCAGAATCAGAATTTGTACTTCAAGGTTTTAGAAATACAGATAACGAGTGTTGTACACCGTATGGTGATTATCCAGATTTTGATTGTATAGAATCTTTACAGACTAGATTTAAAATAAATAATATGGCACCGATTATATATAACGAAATAGATAACCCTAATGCAAAGTATTTACCAGATTATGAAATGTTAGAGGCTGCAGGTTCTTCTAAGTTTGAAGACACATATAATCATTGTAGTACTCAAAGTAATGGGATAGATAATATTTATGCAGGTGCTGATTATAACGGTTCAAATTTATATAAAAGATTGCCAGATGAAACAACACACGGTGATTCAGTACGACCACTTCATTTAGAAAAAAATGATACAGGACGATGGAGTTCTGGATATAATTGTTTTACATACGCTGATAGAGGATTACCAGGTCAAGATAATAATAGATGGGACCAAGGTAGTGTAAATCAAGGTTATCATGGTCAATGGATTGAAAGTCAAGAATGTTTATCTGCAGGAGCATGTATTTCTATGAGAAAAAGAAATACAAAATATTATCCTCCAGAAGGATATGACCCAAATTTAGACCCTAGTGTAACCGCCGCACATATGGGTTACGATGATGATGGTAATCTTTTTATACATAATCAACAAAGATGGTTAGGTGTAAGTCAAAGAATAAGTAATAATTTAGCATTATCTCATCCTAACATAAATGTCGGTACTGAAATAACAATAAGTGTTATGGCAAAAAAAATGTTAAACGAAGATTCTCAAGATGCATCTCTAACTAGTTCTGGAATAGGTTTAGGTTTATATCATCAAGAATGGGATACATCTATAGATGATTATAAATACACATTCGGATTAGGTACGAATCAAGAGGATGGCGTAAATAATAAATGGCTTGATGGATTCTATGATTTTGATGCTTTCGATAAATGGCAAAAATTTGAAATAACATATACAGTAGATGAAGCTTGGCATTTAGATGGTGGGCTTTTATTTTATATTTATGGCTATTTCGGAGCAGGTTATAACGATTTTCTTATAGATAATATACAAGTTAACATAGCATCTACTAGTGGATTTGTTTTTGATGAAGATTTAGAAGAACTACCACCGCTGGAAAAATATTATTATAATCATTTTGCTATGTCAGCTAATATTTTAAATTCACCTTTAACTTTTTGTGACGGTGATAAAATTTTAAAAGAATCACAATTTGGTTTCGGTAGTACTGCATATGATGCTATAGTATCACCACAACCAAGTATTCTAGAAGTTAACGCTTCTATAAAAAGACAACTAGTACATAGTAATTGTCCAGATGGTGTATGTGAGCCAGGTATCAGTCCATTCTCACATTGGTTGTTGGGTACAAAACATCAAAATATGGGTATATTAGAAGGTACAATTTTATCTACAAATCCAGGTGTATTGGGTGAAGAAGGAAAAACATTTGTAAGTATCGATATATCCAACGGTTATATGAATGCGAATGTAACTGATACTAATAATGCTTATGGATTTAAACATTGGATTGAAGAAAAGTTTGAAAAAGATTTACCACTTTCATATATAATGACAACTTTTAATGTAGGTGCACCTTCACCACCTAATAATCATAGGGCTCATCACAAAGCTAGAGCATGGGAAAAAGTAAAATATTTACCTATACCTATTGAATTTCACGGTGAAACACCTACTAATAATTTCCATTTCAATTCTTTTATATTTGATACAGTAGGTTGTATAAATACTACTCAATACACTTGGCCAAATGGTAGTCATAATGTAGTTGATAATCAAGGTAATGACACAGGTAAAATTTTACCGGCATTTACAAGTCAAAAATGGGTTGATATAGAATCTGGTGTAAACTTAAACACAAATCCAGAATCAACAAACTATTTCTTTAGTACTATGGATAATTTACATAAAACTATTGACGAACAACCAAATTCTAGATGGGTAGAATTTGCTAAACACCAACAAGGTGATTATGTGACTAGTGGTTGGCAAAATAGATTACTAGATGAAACAGGTAAACCTATGATATATGATTACGGGTGTGGTGGTAGTAGTACTGAAGATGGATATAAATATATTGATTTTGACTATCCTTCATATATCGGTGTAGGTACTTGTATGAACTCAACGGGTATTGATTTAGATATAGATTTTTGGAATGAAGGTAATGGTGTTTGGGACCCTGATATTACTCTAGGTTCTTCACAAGCAGAGTGTACTACAAACCATGCACATAAAGGTGTTTATTGGGATACAGTTAAGGCTTCTTGGGATTTAGGTGCTGCAGCCGAAATACACGATACTTATGGTGGTTGTTGTAAAACTCGTAGTGGTCCTAGAATAGGTGACCCTTATATAAATGGTACTCAATGGAGTATAGGTAATCCTGATGATGAGGGTATGTGGGACGGTGAAAGATATGGAGAACTTTATAAAGCAGGTGATAATTATTACAATTTAGTTGAAAATGTAAATCTAGAACAGGCAGGTTTTTATCATGCACCATTACCTATTACATTAAAAAACTATACAAGTATATTACCATTTTCAAAATTAGAAAAAGTATATCCACAACCTTTAGATTTTCCAGAACAATTTCCAGCTGACCAACCATTTGAACTTACTATGTCTTATGGAGGTTATTCTAATGAATTTGAAAGTTTATATAATAGCTACGATAAAACATATCCTAGAAGAGAAGAAGAGTTTGAAAATAAAATTTTAGAAGGTTTAGGTGTATCTGATGATAAAGTAAAATACTCACCAGACTCAGCTGAGATACAAAATAATTATGGTATTAGATATGAAGTTAATATTTTAGATAAACCGAAAGTAAAACATAAATTCGCTACTGAATTTGGTCAAACTTCTTATGATGGTGTATCTTCTGTTCTTCCTTTTTATGAAAATGGTTTACCATTCTTTGTTGATGATATATATGTAGCGGAAACAGTAATAGCATATTATTTAAATAAACCAGGTTGGGTAGATGAATCTAACGGACAATGTGTTGGTTACGAACAAGCAACTTGTCCAGAAGGTTCTCATTGGACAAACTTAGCGACAGACGGTAGTGACGATTATTGTTGTTGGAGTAGTATAACAAAATTTAATTATAAACAGTCATTTTCTCAAACGATAAACATATTAGATGCTAATCCACCTAAAATACATAATATAACTTATGCAGCTAATGCAAACAGACAAGTAGGAGTACAATTAGGTGAACTAATTGAATATAATTTAGTAGGTACAAATTTAATATCTCAAGAATATCTAGACTCAAATAGTTTTAACGGTAGAAATGCAATAGGTGGTATAGATTTTACTCAATATGATTTAGGTAATAATACTGTACAGTCTACTTATATTGCAGTTGGTACAGCAGGTAGTGATGAACTACAAATTATTAGTGATTTATTTACAATTGAACAAGATGCAGTTTGGCATAATGTAATAGATGCAGTAAATAATGGATATGAAGGTATACAGACACATAGAGCATATTTAACAGACAACATTGAACCTAGTGTCGCAGACGGTGTTTTCAAAACAGTTATCATTGAATCTTTATATCCCGGGCCTGAATTTAATGGTACTATAAGTTGGGGAATAAATAATGAATCAGTTAATCAACAGCCTTTATTTTCACCACTAGTTAATGGTGAAAAATATCCAGTTATACCTATATATGAAGATTTTGAATATTTAGATTTAGAAATTGTAGCTTCTGATATAGATAAAAATACTAAACTTACTTTCCAGGTTGATACAGAAAATGAATATATTTTATCCGCTTCAATACACGACTATGTATTTTTTGATGAAAATTTAGGTGATACAGAATTTGATGAGGGTGGTGACGGATTAGTTGACTTAGTAGGTAATGAAGCTTCTGCTAGTGCACGAATTAGATTGTTTACATACCCTAGTACTTATGAAGAAACTTTAAATGAGGGTGAGGATATAGAAACAACTGATACAGTACCTTTGATACCACATTTTAATGGTAATTTAGAATTTGTAATACGAGCAATGGATAATGCAACTTTATTCGATTCTTATAAAATGGTTTTAGATATTAAACCAGTAAATGACCCTCCACTTATGGAAATTGTAGGTGACAAAGAAGTTTATATGAATAATGTAAATTTCCCTACTGAACTTAGTGTACCTATACAAACTGTAGATGTTGAAGAAGGTAAAAATACTTTAAACTTTCAAACAGTAAAAGAAGTAAATCAGACTTATTGTGATAATTTACAACTAGTAGTAGATGCGATTACTAATAGTGAAGGTGTTGATGCAGATGGTAATATTACAAGTTGTACTAATAGATTTGAGTGTAGAAATTATTGTGGTCCTTGGGATTCAGAACTTGTTACTTCTGTAGATGAACCTCAACATCATATTTGTGATTTCGCTGATTTTAATAATGATAATGAAATAACACAACAAGATGTAGATGATTGTAGAGCGTCAATAGCTATATCTCCTGTATCATTTAGAAAATTAGAATTAACAGATATACCACATTGGGTAGATACTTTAGCAACTTATCAAGGACAAACTTGGGAAGAGCATTTAGATTTTGAACAACAATTTACTCCTGATGATTTTAATACCTATTGGAATAATTTAAATCCAAAAAAATATTTAAGAGTTGAAACAGAATATGATAAATATGGTTTTGGTACATTTAGAGTAAAAGCAACTGATAATGGGTTGAACGAATTAGGTCAAGTAGACGAAATAAGAACTGGATATACTACAGGTAGTGTACACATTAAACCGATTAATAAAGACGGTCCTAGTGGTGAAATATTAGCTATTGAATATGCATCTTTAGGAGTTACAGCAGACACTTATCTATATAATGCATTAGGTGAAGAGGTAAGAGATAAAGTACCAGATAAAAATTCTTTAGAAAATTCAGTTAAGTTGACAACATTTGGTTATCATCCATTTACACAAACAACACCAGATGGTATGATAGGTAATTGTGGTAATCTAGGATATGAGGTGAACGGTGTACAAGACCCAGGTTTTATAAATATAAAAGGTGAATGTTGTTCTACTATACCTACAACAGATATAAATGGTAATAGTGACAACTTCTTATCGGCATTTTGGAATAACGACAAAAAATATTGGTATAAAGAAGATTTTGATGACGCGGTAAGTGATTATGTTAATTATGTATCTTATTTTATGGAAGCACCATACAGTGCGTCTTTAGGTAATCAAGTTTGTGGATTTAATGTTGAAGAATCTTCAAATGCTTATACATCTAATTTAGGGCCATTTACAGTTAACGGAGAAGAAGTTTTTAATGCAAATCTAGGTGGATATGTAACTCCTAATCAAGAATTAAACACAGCAGATAGAGTTGTCAGTTATAAATTAGAAATTGAAGATGTTGTAGATAGTTACGATACAGCAACATTGATACAATCAAGTTCTGGTACTGATGTCGGACATCTGTTTGATGGTTTTGAACTAGATGAATTTGGAAATATAAATACACCATGGGCAAATAAATGGAATGCATTAGCACAAGAAGGTTGGCCAACAAGTGGTTCACACAATCCAAATTATGGTAGAGTTGTATATCAAACACCAGTAATAGATGCAATATCTGAAGGTACTAGAATAATTGAAGAAGGTTTTGTATATAGATTTGATTATCCTTCAGTATTTTTAATAACAGTAATTGCAACAGATGCATATGGATTTACAGGTAGAACTAAGAGTCTTGTAGATGCTAGAAATTTAGTATATTTAAAACAAACATTATTAAATCAATATTCTCCTTGGCAGGGTATAAACATAACAGGTTCTCAAGCAGTTGAAAATACTATAACTGATATGGAGAGTAGAGATAAAGATGAAAGGAAATCATTAGGATTATTTTATCCTGAAGAATTACAACCTATTGGTGATTGGAATATAAAATATGGTAATAGTTATCGAGGTTTAGAAGGTAACTGGATAAATTCATTCCCGATAGAATATTATTACGGTGATGTGTATAATAGAATACAATTTTCTGATAAGTTTGATAACAAATATATAAGAGCAGATGTAGGTGAGTTCTTCAATAACGATAACGGTGCGATATATTTTGGTATTATGAGAGATGCATTTCCAAAATATCAATGGCCGTCTGTATCAGCTACTTTAGATGATGATGTTATAGAAGAAATGGGATTGATATCAGAACAAATACGAACTGAATTAGGTGAGTCAGGTGTAGCATTATTTAATGCATGGTCAACTGGTCAAGTAGAATTAGAACAATTACCTATAGGTGTTCAAACTTTAGTTCAGTCTATAGAAAATATAATGACTGAACCTTTAGTAGTAGAAACTACTACAATTAAAGCGTTAGAAGAAGAAAGTAGTGTAGAGTCATATGATACAGATGAAAATGGTAACGCAACTGAATTTATTAGTATATGTGCATCAGTAGATGAAAGTCAATCTACGACTTTAGATTGTGGTGAAGGTAAATCTATTAAAAGAGTTGTATTCGATTCATATGGTTTACCTACTGGTGAGTGTGGTGTATATGGAATAAATTCAGAATGTCATTGTACTCCTACAGATACTTTAAGTTGGATAAATAAAAGGTCTGTTACAGTAGAAGGTAAAAATAGTTTATGCGGTGACCCGTGTCCAGGTATATCTAAATACAGATATGTACAAGTTGAATGTGGATATGATAGATATAATAGATGGTATAAAGGAGGTAGATTTTTTGAAACTAAAGACTACGCATCTATATCTGAAGGTGTAGAAGCCTATGATGATAAAGTAGCAGCTCCAGATAAAATTTTACTAGAAACAGAAAAAGATGATAGAGCATATCTTATATATCAACAAGATGCATATTCTGATTATCACGGTAGATATTATTGTGACATAGATTATACTGATGATTTTTTCAATAATGAATATTATAAATTACCTTCAGAATGGGCAACTATAACAACAGACGGTAGTGATGTTGAACAAGATTCAAGTAAAGCATATAATCAATATTTTATTTCTGATGAAACTGAATGTAGAAGTATGTGTCATTGGAGAGATTATTCACCAGAAAACAATACTTGTACATTAGTAGAAACTCCTGAAACTAAGGTAGCAAAAGTAAACTTTAGAAAATGTACTCAATCTCGATGGGGTTCATATAACTCTCCGTGTTCTAGACCAAGTTGTGATGCAGATGTACAAGTAAGTTGTAATGAATATGCATGGCAATATCATTATAATCATTATTACGATGATATTTGTGTCGATGCTACCTGTGCAGATTACGGTTATAGATATGAATGTGAAGGTAGTGGATTTCATTTTAATCACATTAATAACGAAACTGCAAAACAAATGTGTATAGAAAATTGTTATACTAAAAAAGTATATGATATTCCAGGTGGAGAGTTAGGAGATAATTGTCAAGAAATTACATCTCAGAACGATGAAGAATTAGCTGAGATTGGTATAATTAACCCATATCAATATTATTTAGGCCAAAATAATTTAGTAGAAGGAGTTGATAGAGACAGAACAGATAGAATATTTTCTGTTTATATGAGACCGTTTTACTCTGAAGATAGAGATGGTACAGGTGGTAATACGAGTATTACATCTAAAGCTTCACAGCCTGAGAAATCTTCACTAATATTTAGAGCGGTAGCAGATTATATTCCTAGTGACGAAGAAGTAAATACTTCACCGACAACTACTATTATAGAATTATTATCTTCAGACCAATCAGGTAGAAAAGCATGTGATAGAGTTTCATCGAAAGCAAGATGTATTAGTGTGTCTGACTCAGGTGATGCAGATACTGAATCAGATGCAATGACAAATAAATGGAGAAATGCGGACGGTGATTTTGAGTATTATGATGGTTCTTTATCAGACGGTGAAATGTGTGTTTATGGTGAAACTTTAAATAATTCAGGTGGTGAAGGTTGGAACTCTCAAAACGGTCCTAGATATGTAACTTGTGTTGAACCAGCAGAAGAGTTCAACAGAGTAGTAGGATATGCAGATTATGGGACAACAGAAATTCCTGAAGATATAGGAACAATGGACAGTGGTTTATTTTATTACGGTTATAGTTCTAAGATGGATATAGTTTGGTCTGAAATAGAAGATGGTACTTCTATATGGTATTCTCCTGATATGCATCCAGAATATCCAGATATTCCTTTATGGGGAGTAGAAGAGTTCAATATAGATTCTACAGAGGCAATAACAGATGAACCTAGAAGAGGTGTATGGTATAGATTCTGGATGAGAGCAATGCATGATGAAAATATATCTGAATATAAAGCTGAAATATATCCAGCTGGTATGATACCAAGAAATCAGGCTAGTGTATTTTTATGGGGTTCTTCAATAACAGAAATAAAACCATATGAAGAATTACAATTACCATATCAGTCTACTAGATTTACAGGTGAAGTGAGTGTATATGATTTTGTACCAGATGTGGATGTAAGAACTATATCAAGTGCTGACGGATTTAAATCAAGATTATATGAATATTATGATTCAGAATTACAACCTGGTAAATATCAAGAAACAAGTGCTCCATTAACTGCACAATTATATTTCTATTTAAGAAATCCATATGACCAAGGTCTATTCCAATCAAAAGATATTATAGATTACCCACAAAATACTCTGTATGTAGGTTTTATAGATTGGGGTGACGGAACAGCAGAAGAATACAATCAAGAACCATTCGAAGTTAAAAATGCAAGTGTATTAACACATACATTTGAAGAATCTGGTACATACGAAATTAAAGGAGAAATTTTTAATGTAGCAAAAGATGTAAACGGAATAGTATTAGGTATAGGTAGATTTTATACATTTTTACTTAGAATTAATGTAAATATTAATAAAGAAATTGAAGGAGAGTTTCAGTTATTAGGTGGTGAAAAATATACATTTATACCTTATCAAAATACTTTCCCTGTAGTGAGTGGTGTATCAAAAAAATCTATATATTCAAAAACAATAAAAAGAAACTTAGGATATATGACAGATGACCCAACTAATAAAATTAATGTACCTTTTACATATCACGGTGATGAAATGAAAACCGAACAAGCATTAACTACACTAGATGAAAAATTCATAGGACCTACAGTTTCAGCTTATACAGGTTCATTCCCTTCTCAGTCAGGTTTAACTGATGAAGATACAGTTGAAATATATGGTGGTTTTGATGCATGTGAATTATTAGTAGACGGTGATTTAGAACAATGGGTTTGTACTAGCACTCAAGAAGTATTTGATTCACCTTATGTCTGTGGACAAAATTGTCACGACTATGAAGAAGCACGATATGCACCGAAAGGTTTTTATGATGGTAATGTCGATAATATTACAGGTCAACTAGTACCACAAGGTCAAGAATATCTTGATGAAAACGGTGTTACACAAATTAATGAAATTATACCTAAGTTAATTAATAAAGGTTTTGATTTATATCCTGGTGAATTAGGTAACTTTTTAGGAGATACAGATATAGCACAATTGAGATATTTCGATAAACCTGTTGATATGTGGGAATTACTAGGATTTCCTTGTATGAATGCAGCTGGTAAAAGTACTATAAATTATCTATCACACGATTTTAGTACATATGAAATACAGAATGCAGAAAGTTATTCACACTCATCAGTAGTCCCTGAATTAGATGTTATATTCGATAATTCATATACATTTATACCAGATGACATAGGAGATAGTCATATTAGAAAAACAATCACTTTCCCTCTAGGTCCTGGATTTGAAGGGGTATTTGATAAAACATTTACATTTAGTTTTTATATTAAAAAACATTCTAATTACGAAAACACCGATGTAAATATAACAGCAAAGATGTCTACAGTAGGTGGGTCAGAATTTACTGTTGAAAACGAAGTTTTAATGACTTGGGAAAGAATATCTATAACAGGTACTTTTGAAGAAATTATTGATGAAGGTTTTGAAGACCGTATTGATATTGAAATATCTACTGAAACAAATAATGTTTTACTATTGGTAATGGCTCCACAACTAGAAAGAAATCAGTTGTCTCACTATAGATTACCAAGTGCACCTTTCATAGAAGGTACTTGTACTGAAGCACCAGGCGGTAATCCAGGTGATGAAAAATATTTTAGAAATATAGTACCAGAAACTAAGTTATTTACTGATAGAGTAGGTATTGAGTTAAATTATAACGGTATAATTATTTCTGAAAGTTCACCACAAACTTGGACTGGAGAAAATGAATATGGAAATTCTTTTTATTATCCAGTATTACCTAAATTGAATAAATTAGGTAAAAGTCAAGAAACATTACAAAGTAATTCTAGTGGTACTGAAAATATTCCATTTGGTAGTTTGGGTAGACAATGGAATCAAGATGATAATATTGCAGCTGCAACAAATCCAACTACATATAAATCAAAACTAGTAGATAGTTGTTTATTAGATATCGATTTTGGTGAAGAAAATGACCAAGCATTGGATGATTTAAGTGGTAATACAAATCTTGGTATATTTATAGGTGACTACAGAATTGAATTTAATTCTGTTACGATGAAACCTAAAAAAGGTAGTTCATTTAGAACTATGGTCATAGGTGAAAGAGAACAACAAAAGGCTTATTAATGGGATTAACATATAAAAGACATATTATCAAGAACAAACCATATGAAGATGCAAATGGCCAATATAACTATGGTAGAATAGAAAATGAACCCAGACATTTACTAGGAATACCACCTGATACAAATTATGGCTCAGACGCGATTGAGTTATTTACTACTATAGAACACAAAGATGTAGACTGGTCAAGATATCCTGATGGTATTGCTTGGAACTATTTTGGTTCTGAAATAAAAATAATAGAATTAGGTATACAAGGTAGAGATAGAGAGACAGATGATAATAGATATTATAATCATCAAGTTGCAGTTTATTTATATGATTCTGATAGGACAGGTCTTATGCCAACTACAGGAAACGAAATAAGAGCATTAATTGGTGGCGGTAATTCATTCCCAAATGGGCCGCATGTAGTCAATCAAAGAGATTTCGGTACTTATAATTTTCCTACTGAATGTGACCCAAACGGTTGGGGTGGTGATGAATGTCGTAGACAATTTGTAGGTGTAAATACCGAAGAGGTATCTTATGAATTTCCTCAAGAAAAAATGATTATTTATGATTGGCCAATGGAAGGACATAGTAAAACAAATAGTATGTTTTCAACGGCAGTTGTATTTAATACTGATATAGAATATTGGAGTAAAGCTATTACAGGTAAAGTTGATAATTCTTATTTATATTTTGTTGTTAGAATGTCAGGTGATGAAAAAGAATATGCTCCATTCGGTCACGGTTGGTTAAAATTAAGTGGTGGATATAAAAATGATGAATTGCAAAGACGATATAATGTATTTAGAATAAATAAGGCTGATTTATATGATGTGTTTGTCAGAGGTGAAGAGAAAGTGTTTGGTTACGGTAGTGCCGGTTCTGCTCCTTTTGACAAAGAGATGACTCACTTAGGTCCATATGACGATAACCATGGTGGTGGAGGTCATTGGGGTTTACCTAATGCTCAAGGGGCTGCATATTATTGTAGTGACATAAGAATTAAAATGAAACCACCAATCTGGACACCTGCTAAGGCATTAACAAAAAATTATAGGTGGGTAAAAAAAGATACTTTCGGTCAATTACATCCTAAGTATGAATTAGATTATACTGGGTTTCCACAAGTTTTTTATCAAAATCCAAATAAATTTTGGGATTCATCTTACATAAAAGATTTTAGACCTATAAGTAAAGTAAAAAGTATTATAGATACTGATGGTAATATAACAGATTTACAAAACTATTATGAAAAAGGTACACCTTATGCTACTAATTCTTCTGCTCCTATGACAGTAAATTTACAATTTGATTTAGTTAGAAACATAAATTCTTTTAATCCTAAATCTTTTCCTGATGGTCAAGAACTAGAAAATAATAATTACGGTATAAAATATGGGTGGTTTGTTGTAAATTGGGATTGGAACGAAAATTGGGAAGGTGGTACTACTCTTGATGAGATAGCAGAAATAGATTTTCCACAAACGGCAGCTGGTATACTAACAAAAAATTTAACTGAAAATACATATAAATTAAAAATGCAAGGTGATACTAGTGTTGATGAAAGTGAAATAGAGGTTGAATTTGATGTACTGAAAAATGAAGCAGTACATACTTATATTGATGCAGGTATAAAAGTTATAAAAGTAGTATTTCTAACATTTATAGAAAGTAATCACGCAGGTCAAGATTTAGAAGGTAATGATTATGCAGGTAACTATATTCAAGCATTACAATGGAAATTGGCAACAGTAAAAATAAACTTGAGTACAGATAGAGCCTACGCTAATGATTTTTCAGATATAGGTGGAGCAGATTATACTTATCTACCTTATCCAGAAGTACAACTATATGATTATCCTGAAGGTGAAATACAATTTGATGAAACTAGTGGTAATCAGTTATGGTGTGAAGATGGGATAAATACACCTGATGGTGTAATACCTAGTCCTTTTATAAATTGTGAAACTGAAACAACAGCACATCCAGTTATAAGTGGTTTAGCTACAGAAAGTACTTATGTTCAATCATTAAAAGGTTTGTTACAAACTGACCATTGGGGAGCTAGTGAAGGTGGTGATAGAATAATGGCTGAAAAATCATATGAAAATACACCATTACAATCTGTCGATGAAATGGGAGATTTTCTAGGACAAAGTGATTTATCAACATTTAGATATTTTGAAAGACCTTTTAACATGCATGAGTTTTTAGATTTAAATATGGTATATACAGATTCAGACCCTAGTAACAATATTTATTGTGAAGAAGTAAGAACTTATACACAGATTGGTGACAATTTAGTTGAAGACCCATACATACCTTGGCCAGACGGAGGTAAACATTGGTGTGGTCAAAGGTGGGCTTCTCAAACATATCAAGGTGAAAATCAGGGTGGTACTATCACTTCTGAAATTGGTGTGGGTAATGCGACTTTTGATGGTTCATCATTTCAAGTGGCTAAGGCTCGTTGTGTAGATGGTAGTGAAGTTATATTAGGTTTTGGTCAAGACGGTGGTGGTGCATATAGAATGATGTATGGTATGGGTTTTTCTGATGTTTCATTTATAACTGATAATATGTCGTATCCATACCCAGGTATGTTTTATGAAGGACATCTTGTAGATGGACCTTATTTAGACGGTGTTTGGTACGGAAATGTAGCTAACGGTGAATGGGCTTGTGCACAACAAATGGGATATCCTTATGATACAGTACCAGATGGTTTTCAGATTGATGATGACCCTGAATCTTTTGAGAGTATAACAATGACATATCAAGGTGAATTAGGACTACAGGCAGTTGAAGAAGGAAATTACTTTCATTCATATACAGATATTGATTATTGGGATGGTGAAAATAATAAATTTATGACAGAAAGTTCTGCAACTGATATATTTATTAGTGAGTATCCTATTCTACACGATAAGTGTTTAGTAGAATTAAATTACGATTCATATGATGCAGTAACAGTAAGAGATACAAGTGGTAATGGTTGCAAGGCAGTAGCATTTGGAGATTATTCTATTAAGAAAGATGCAAAAAATCAACCTACACAGAGAGATTCGAGTGTTGACATACCTAAGATAGGTTCAAAGAATGACGATAAGGCATATTAAATATGGCAAAAGAATATAATTATAACGAAAAAGAATTAAATCTAATACAATCTACGAGTTGGAATGAAGAGACTGGTGTACAAGAAATAACTACACCTTATGATTTTGATGAATCTATTGGTGATTATATTAAAGTATCAGTTTATGATGATACTGGTAAATTTATTACTAATCTAAAATCAAATGATGAAGAATTATTACAAGAATTATCACAAGAAAATTTAAAATTTATATATAGAGATACTACTACTAATAAAGTATTTATAAAAGTAAATGAATTATTAAGAATTAAAAATCTAGATACGGCGAAGTATGAATTAAGATTTGATTTTCTAAGAGAAGTTTTTTACGATTTATATAATACTAATCCAGACCTTTTCCCAGTATACACAGAAACAGAAGTCCAAGAAGAAGAACAAGACAGTGGTGACGGAGAAATGTCATCAGATGATAATTCTAATCCATTTGAAGACTTAACTGTTTTTGAAATATTAAAAAATCCAAAGTTCATCACAACACAGATATCTAATTCAAGAAAAGAAATTCGTTTAATAGTAAGAAATGAGGCTGATGACCTTTTATTTAGTAATAATGTTGTCGATAGTTTTAAAACAGTTATGGGTACTTTAGATGATGAAAATTATGGATTTGATTATGTATTAAATTTAAAAGATTCTGTTAGTATACCTATTAATAACTATCAATTTGATTTCTTAACAGAACCTAATGCTGATAAGGTAACAGGTGAATTAGTTTCTTTAGTTTTAAGATTAAACAGTCCAATACCAACTTCACTAGCTATATTTGATGAAGTTCTTGTTGAAAGAGAATTAATTACAAGTCATATACAAAAAGTATTTTATTTTAGTGATAAAAAAACTTCATTAAGTGTAGGTGGGTTGTCTATAGATGAAGCATTTGAAGTAAATAATGATTTATCAAATCAAGATTTTGTTTTAGAAAATTATGAAGACTTGAATTATTCTTCTTCTTTAGATTATGAAACAAGATTTAAAATAGCATCTTCTAGTAAAGATATAGATAATATAAATATAAATTATAATGAATTTAAAAATCATACTATATATGGTTCTGTAAGTCAAAAATTAAATAATTTTTATAATAAAGTAAGTACACTAGAAACATACTATAATGAAATTTCTTCATCTTTATTACAAAACGAAGACAAAGATTTTGATATTGTAGAAGAATTAGTAGTTAATGGATTTTTTAGTGGTAGTATAGACGGCTGGTCAAATATGCCAACTGAACCATTCGATACTCTAACTTGGTCAGAAGAAAGCCAAAGTTTATATGCTGTAGGAGATGGTACAGCAGGTAACACATCTCCAGATGCAGATGATAATTTTAATATGATGTGTTCTGATGATAATATATCATTGATAATAGGTAAAAAATATAGATATCAATTTAATTTAAAACTAGTTTCAGGTACTGCACCAAATATATCAATAAGAACTTCATGCGGTAATACAGAAAGACATAGTATTCCTATAACAAATACAACTGGAGAAAAATTAAATCAAGGTACATTTGTAGCTACTGTTAGTGAAGATGTAGTTATTCAAACTCATATAGCATCTGATACGGCAACAGAATTTTATTTAGATAATTTTTCGATAGGAGAAGTACATACAGAGAAAAATTTACCTGAAGTAATTACTCGTAGAGGTCAGTTATTTGAAAATATAAGTGAAGTAATTCAAAACTTTACACCGTATGAAAAGTTTTTATATTATGATGGACAGAGTCAAACATCAGCATCAGCACCAGGGTTAGGTCCTAATCTAGCAACAGTAGGTAATACTATTCCATTTTCAATAGATAGTCAAGTATCAGAGCTTACAGAGTTAAATGATTTTAATGGATTTACAAGAGTGTATAAAATAAGTGATGAAAATTCTGATGACAGGTTTATTAATATATTTCAAAGTAAATATAGTGTAGAAAATAAACCTTTCTTTAATTATGGAGGTCCAATTTATTTATCATTTTTATATAAAGGTGATGATACTTTAGATTGGTATAATAATGTAGATAACAGTAATGCAGCTACATATGGTACATTTTCTGAACCTATTCCAGCAGATTGTTTCAATCGTACTATTTTAGAATCACAGAATAATACAACAGAAAGTAAATGGCATAGAGCTATAATTAGAGCCTCACAATCACATTGGAGACCTGCAGAAGGTTTTAGTGCAGGTGGTGCAAACAATCCAATTACTGATTGGAGTGCTGGTAGTAGTCAAATTGAAATTATACCTAGTAGTAGTGCTTCAGGTTCATATCCTATACAATTATTTGGAAATTATTCTCAATTAGCTTCATCTCATATTGATTCAGGTGTATCTTTTACTGGCTCAGTATTACCGGCAGGAGAATTATTTCACTTTGGAGCTTTAACAGGTTCTGTAGCAGTTACATCATCTTATATTACAGATGTAAAAATTACAACAACAGACCCTACAAACACAGTACCTTTTGCAAATACATTTTTAACTAGTTCTGATGAGTTTGAAGATTGGTACTCTAGTATATCAGCATCAGCTGTTGAATATGATGATGCGAATATTCATAGTTTATTTAACAACTTACCTATAAAATATCAAGAAGATACTGAAAGAGATATATTACTTAAATTTGTATCTTTAGTCGGAGAATTTTTTGATGTTGAAAGAGCATTGATTGCCTCTCAAGACTCATTTAGAACAAGAGAGTATGATACATTGAATAGTCCTTCTAGTAATTTATTACCAGACTTTTTACAGAGTTTTGGTTGGGAAATGATAAGTCCATTTTCTAGTAGTTTAAGTACATATTTTGGTACAGGAGAAAGTGATATTTTAGTTGAAGGTAATACTGTAAAAGATGTAGAAACTAATACATATAGAAAAATATTAAATAATTTATTATATGTTTATAAATCAAAAGGTACAGCAAATGCTATTAGAGCATTAACAAATGTTTTCGGTTATCCGGCAGATGTATTAAGTGTCAGAGAAGGTGGTGGTAGTTTAGAAGAACATAATCCTACTATAATATCTAATCAGGCTGAAACATTATTAGATGGGTTAGAAAATAAAGAAGGTAATATAAGTTTTCAGCATAGTGTAAAAGAACTATTTTCTTATATACTTGTAGATAGTAGTTCAGCAGACAACAATAATAGAAATTTCATAGAATTACCTTGGTGGGTAGATGATGCACAACCAGAATGTATTGAATTTATTTTTAAACCACAAGAATCATCTAATAATCAAGTTTTAGTTGAAAGTAGTGGTAGTGCGTATAATAATTGGAATGTAACACTAGAAAAATCAGCTAGTACAACAGACTATGGTAGATTAACATTAAATATCAATGATTCAGCACAGGCAGCAAGTGATATAGCAAGTAACGCTATCACGATGTCAACAGATTATTTTTTAATTAAAAATAAAAAATTATGGAATGTTATGTTTAGTAGGTCTATACCTACAGCATCAACATTTAATGTTACACAATCATATGAATTAGTAGTTGCTCAACAAGATAAAGATAAAATACCTCAATTATACACTGCTTCAATGTTAGTTTCTAATTCTAATGCGAATACAAACTTTACAGCGAGTAATCTAGGTTCTTTAGAATTATCAAAAAATTTAGAGTTCGGAAAAACTTTTACAGGTTCAATAGCTGAAATAAGAGGTTGGAAAGAAAAATTAAATATTTCTAAATTTAAACAACATACTTTAAATAAGTTTAGTATAGTGGGTAATCATATCACTTCATCTCAAAAGAATTTAGTTTATCATTTTAAATTAAACGAAAATTATAACTTTAGTAATAGTGATTCATCATCTTTACAATTTAAAGATGCTGCATTTAAAAATATAAAAGATTATTCATTTACAAGAACAGGAGCTACAACATTTTTTAGTTCATCTTTATTTGATACTGACTTAGTAGATGTATATAGTTTTGCAATAAGGGCTGGAGGATTAAATCAATTAAATGATAAAAAAATTATTACAAATCCTGTAGAAAGAATAGTAAGACCTTTAGATGCAAAAGTATCTAGTACTGTAAAATTAGATGATGATATTGAACCTAAAAGACAATATTCTAATAATTTATATTTGTTAAGAACACCTCAAGCAACATTAAATGATTATATAATAGACTCAATTGCAGACAATGATATTTCAGATTATTTTGGTAGTCCAGAAGATTTAACAAAAACAGAATATTCTGAATTAAATCAATTAAGAAAAGAGATACTAGATGATAGGGGTGTTACATTAGATATAAATAAATGGATAGATGCTCAAAAAGGTATATTCTCAGAAGCATTTGTTTCAGCAATAAAATCTACAGTACCGGCGAAAGCAAAATTAAGTGATATAGGAATTTTATTAGAACCTACAATATTAGAAAGACAAAAAATAAAAAATCCTAGTTTATCTCACGAAATTCAAGGTGTATCTGGTTCATTTGACCAAACTCAATATTACGATTTTTCTGATTCTAAAAAGGTAGCAGACCCGGAAGTTATTTTAAATTATATACAAGATATATCTTTAAATTCTAGTTCTTTTGAACCTATAAGAGAAGGTAGTACTGATATAATGGCTACTACATTTGAAGTAGGAGGTAATAAAGAATTATTATATGGTGATACTTCAGTTGTAAGACTAAGTGAAGATTTTGTTATTACAGAATCAGTTGTTCAGCTACCAAAAGAAGGTAGTGTTGATAGGGATAGTTTATTTCCTACACCAACTGCTATAGGTGATGCAGATGATAAATTAAAACAAGCCTCAACACCAATGCATATAAATAATAATAGTTCACCACTTTCTATTAGTGAATCTAGACAATTTGAAAATTTTTATGAAAGTACAAAAGATTCAAATAATGTTAAGGTAAATGACATAACATTTAATATGAATTTAGTATCAATGAAATCAGGTAGTTATAATTTAGTAGGAAATACAAGTCTTTCAGAGACTAAATTACTTAATACTATTGATGGTAGTTTAGATACAAATATACTAGGTAGAGAAGTACCAGATTTAAGTAAAAAATGGGGTAGAACAATAGATGATGTACATTTTGTAAATTATGCTGGTGGAACAGGTTCAGCACAACAATATTTCTTTACCGACACATATAGTAATACACTTTATTATGAATCACAATTTTATTTTCAAATGATTGGAGATTATGAAGTTGTATCTTCATCAGTATTAGATAATAGTGTCGCTCATACAGAATTTGAAAATCAAAAATATTTCTTGAATCGACAATTAATGGTTCAAGGTATACATAAAGGAAAAGAAATAGGACATACTAGACATTTACCTACTGGTAGTGATGGTAATATAGTATATCCGTCAAATCATATTACTAGAAATCCTGACCCATTTCATATGAGAATGATAGACGGTAATCAGCATGTAGGTAGTAAATTTTTTAATGTAGCCGGTAAAGATGATTTAAGTACATCATCTTTTTATAGAATAAAAGTAACAGGTGAAAATAAGCTTATAGTAAATAGAAATAAGAGACAAACAGACGATGATGGTAATGTAAGTAATATTAGATAAAAAATAAACAGCATTTTTTTTAGAAACTTTATATTTATATATGAATAAATAATGTTATACACATTTACACTGGTAAAGATTTAAAACTTAGGAGAAATTAAATGGGATATTTAGATAGTACTACGGTAACGGTAGACGCGGTCTTAACAAAACAAGGTCGAAAATTACTAGCACAAGGGCAAGCTTTGAATATTGATTACTTTGAATTAACAGATACAGGTATCGATTATAGGTTGTGGAACACAGGACATCCAAGTGGTTCTGCTCATTACGGAGAGGCAATAGAAAATCTTCCTCAATTAGAAGCTACAGTAAATGCAGCTTACTTTATGAGAAATAAACTTGTTACTTTAAATAAAGACACTACAGCGTTACCAGTTATTCAAGCTTTACAAGATTATAATTTTGGTGCAGTACATGCCCCAATGGGATTTATTCCTAATCTTATGAATCACCCTGAACCAGAAGGGTTCCATTTAATTATACCTGATACAACAGTCGTTAGTGTAACAAATGCACAAGCAGTTGATATGTCAGGAAATGCATTAACATTTTTATCAGAACAAGACATACCAAATGCAGCTATGTATAAAGGATTTGAATTTATTATAAATCCTCAAACAGTATCATCTAATAAAACATTAGCAGTTACTTTTGTAAGTATTACATCAGGTGCATATAAAACAATTACTCTTACTGTAGAGAAAAATGACCAAGTAACATCAGGACAATCAACACAAAACCCAGTAGGTTAATAACATAGGAGAGATAGAAAATGCCAGGTACATTTATAAAAATTAATCAAGCTACAGATACTATCGTAGATACGGCTAAAACTACCGCAGGGTATTTTAGTAACGGGAGCGGTAAGTTATTAGGTAGTACTATACATTCTTCTTCAGTATCAGATACTAATGAAGCATATTATTTCGGAATTACAAATACAGACCCATCGACTGATTCAAGTCACACAACACAATTTACTGTTGCTTATGGTCACTATGCAGGCTCAGGTTCTATTACAGATTCTGATGATATATATGGTGCGTCACAAGCTGTTTATTCACAATGGGCATCAACATTATTACCTGAAAATGAAATTACTGGCGGTTTCATTATGTCATCTCCTGGAAGTAGTGGTGCAGTTGCATCAGGAAAAGATGAGGGTATTTATGTGTTGCAAGCTAGAAGGTCTTTATATAAAGAAAGATTCAATAAAGGTAATTGGACAATTGTTCTATCCGGTTCTACAGGTGCAGCACACGGTGCAGGTGATGCTGGTTTATTACATTTAACAGATGATAGTAAAACAGTTAATCCAGTTTCAACACCAGCAGGACCTAGATTTAATATTATTTCAGGTTCAGATGGAACAGTTGCAACTAATATGGAAGCGACAGTTAAAACATACGGTTTCTTTTATCCAGAGATAGGTACTTTAGTATTTTCAGAACAAGAATTATCAGCATCAATACCAGGTTGTGAAGCTGGAACAACAGCATCAGTTATTTATGACGATGTGAATCATTTAGGATTTGGTCCTTATGCATCTAATGCATTAGATGGTAAAAATGCATTAAGATTCATAAACTGTTTAAGACACGGTGGTAGTTCAGATACTTATATTCAAGCTAGGTCTGAAGAAGACCAAACTTCTGTTTCTTATTTCTGTAGAGTAACAGCTAATGAAATGAATTTTAGTAATAATCCAACTTTTGTTAGTGGTTCTCAAAATGAAATTAGACATACTGATTTAAAAGGTAATCCAGTTGTGTATATAACAGGTGTAGGACTTTATAATACGGCAGGTCAATTAGTAGCAATATCTAAATTAAGTACACCATTAAAGAAAAACTTTAGTTCAGAGGCAACTATAAAAGTTAAATTAACTTATTAATAGAACGATGATATGGCAGTATTCAAACCGATTAATAAATCTGATGTTGAAATTGTCTCAACAGTCATTAATAAAACACACACTTTAACTCACGCTACACCAGGAGTAATAGTATCAGAGTTTAGGTCAGGTTCATTTAACGATGAAACTAATTATGACATATCAGTTGCAGGCGATAAATATCAATACTATAATTCATTAAATCATAATTTTTATTCATCAGGTGCATTTGCATCTACAGGTAAACATTCACCGTATCATAGTCTAGCAGATACAACTAGACCTTCTAATAAACAATTTGTAAATAAATGGCATGAATCAGGTTCTTTAATATCAATACCACAAGTAAAATACGGAGAAAGAATTAAACCAGGGTCAGTAACAATTACTGATTTAGGAAAAACTGATTCAGATGGTAATTTTTTAATTTTAGTAGACGATTCGAAAGGTAATTTATATACTTCAAATGCACATCATTCACAAAGTTCAGATTCTTCAATATCATCTTCAGAAAATTATGTAGGGAATATATTTTATAATTTTGGAATAGTGGCATTAACAGAAACAGCATCGTGGTCAGGTTCTGTAAATTATACAGATTTAACATTAGATAATTTACAAATAAAATTTGATTCTACTCAGACTATTTTTACTAGAGAATATTCTATAACAATAAATGCAAAAGATTTTAATACAACAATGAATCCTATGATTAGAAGTTTTCCGAGTGGAGCTACAATTGATAAACATACTGATAGTCCTTTTGTTTGGAATGATTTTTCAGAAAGTACTTGGAGACCTTATTTCAATCAAATAAATTTATATCACGAAAAAACTGGTGAACCTTTGATAACTGCAAAACTACCTAGACCTGTAAGAGTAAGAAGTGATATGAGTATAACATATAAATTACGATTAGATATATAAAGGAAAAAAAATGGTTACATTAGGATTAGATGCATCAACGACTTGTGTCGGATAT